>JAABUQ010001011.1_pt1 | contig 63327 bp, 61 predicted proteins | sample 5560001 | NCBI WGS metagenome assembly JAABUQ01 (sample SAMN10711888, study PRJNA513371) | rock metagenome | isolation source: Antarctica rocks | place: Antarctica: Victoria Land, Finger Mt nord | collected 2015-12-18
TACCGGCGGCGCTGAGACGCCCGCCGTGGCCGGTCGACAGATCGGTAGCAAGGCCCGAAGCCGGTACAAAATCGGGTCAGGCCCACCCGGCGAGCGTCTCTCCTCTATCTTCGCAGTACAGAATTCCTGAAATGATGATGTTGTGGGCGAATTGCCTTTAGGCCGCCGGCGCCAGCGTCGTGAAGCGGGACGTCTGCGTCTGGTGATGGGTGGGGCTAGCCGTCCAGGCGAGCAAGCGGACGACGTTCATGGAGACGGCGGTCAGCACGTGTTGCAAAGGGGTCTTAGGTAACCCCCGGTAGCGCGCCGGCCGCAGACCAAACACGCGGGTGCCTTGAGCAAGGGTCCCTTCGACCCCGGCTCGCGCGGCATACTGCGCCTTGAAGGCCGCTGTGTCCTGCCGCTGGCGAGCCGCGATCATGGTCTCGTGTTTGGCACCGGGACGTAAGGTGATCCCGCGCTGTCGTAGCGCCTGCCGCTTCGTCGGGAAGTCGTACCCCTTGTCCGCATGCAGCTTGGCTGGCTGCTTGCGGGGTCGCCCAGGCTCACCCATCGGTCGGCGGATCGGCTGGACGGCATCGACCAACGGCTCCAGGAGCTTCGAGTCGTGCACGTTGGCGGCCGTCAGCTGCACCGCCAGAGGCACCCCCTGCCGATCCACCAGGAGGTGGTACTTGCTGCCTTTCTTGCCTCGATCGGTCGGGTTCGGGCCCGTGTGCTCGCCACCGCGCTTGGCACGGACGCTGACGCTGTCGACGCTGGCGCGGCTCAGTCGATAGCGTCCAGATCGCTCAACCAGTTCAGCACGACCTGGTGCACCGTCGCCCAGATGCCGAGGTCCTGCCGTTGGCGCAGGCGGCGCCAGCAGGTGACCCCGCTGCCGTGGCCAAGCTCCCGCGGCAGATCGCACCAGCGCAGACCATGGCGCAAGATGAACAGGATGCCACCGAGCGCAGCGCGATGCGGGACGCGCGGCGGTCCGCCGCGATGGCGAGGTGGTTCGGGTGTCTTCTCGCCTGCCCGTCGCCCGTTGTTCAGCATAGACTCCGGCCAGGAATGGTCCCGCAAGCAGTGAAAGGAGCGTGCTCATGACCATTGCGACTGAGCTCGAGCCCGTGGAGGTGCGTGTCGCGGAGGTGCGCCCCGTCTCTTCTCAACCTGACAACCCGCTGTTCGCGGCGATCCTCACTGAGGTGGGTAGCACCCGAGGGTGGTCCGTGGTGATGCGCAAGCCCGAAGCTGACAACCTCAGCCTGCACCTCCGGCCCATACCGACTGGACGGCCGATGACCTACACCTTCATGGCCGAATTGGTGCGCGCCCTCGGCGGTCAGGTCGTCGAAGCGCGCATTACGGCCGCCGACGAGGGAACCATCTACGCGAGCGCCACGGTCGAGGGACCCAACGGACAGCAGATCCTCGATGCTCGACCGAGCGACGCGCTCAACCTAGCGCTGCGCACGGGCGCGCCGATCCGCGTGGCGCCGGAGGCGCTGAAAGGTCTGCAGCAGGTTGACCTGGCGGGCGGATCACCGCCCATCGACTGGGTTTAAGCGCGCAGGAGCTGAAGGTCCGCGTTCGAGAGCGAGTACACGGCTGGATGGTTGGCAGTTGAACCCTGCGGCCCTCACGGGCGTCATGTTCCGTCGTCAGTGGGCCTGCCAACGGCCGGAAGGGGCACCACGAACGTCCACGGCCCGGCGACCACCTCGGTGGGGGTTGGTGGCTGGCCCGCCTCGACGTGGCCATCCAGCGCAGCTCGCGGATTGTCACGCGCAGCTCACGTGCGGCTGAGTCGAGCGCCGGGGCGTACCGATAGGCGATCCGCCACTGCAGGGGACCACGGCCGCCGCCCCCGCCGCTGCCACCGTGGGGCCAGGGGGTGTACGACCCGCCCCGGTCATCCCCGGCCTCACAGACCAGGTCGGGGAGGCCGAGGTCGAGAAAGGTGCGCGGAGGCTCGTACGTCTGGAGCACGCGGAACTGGGCCAGGAACCCATCCACGTAGCGCTCGAATGACAGCAGCGTGAGCATAGCCTGGCCGACCTGGACGGACTGACCGACCCCGAGTACGTCGAGCAGGTCGCGCAGCGTGGCGTCTGGGCCGCGGGTCACCCGGGCCTCTGCCGGCACCGGGACGGCAGAGCTCTGCTGCTCAATCCACTCGGCCATACACTGCCCTCCCGGTCGCTGTCGATGATGCCCAGGAGAATACGGTGACCTAGCCAGCGTGAGCGGGGCGTCGGCGTCGCCATTGTGCCCCGGCTGATGCGGCAATGCTCGTCGTGACCAGTCATGGAGCCATCCCTGAACTCGTGGGGCGGCGCGGTTCAGCCGATCGGCCAGTGCACGGATGTGGTCGATGGGCTCTGGCGGCTCGAGCACCGCGAAGTCGGTGCCCAGCAGCATCAGGTGCGCCGCCAACGCGTCGAGTGAGGCCGATCCCGTGGTCAGGACGCAGCTATTCGCGTCGACAGCCTCGACCAGCGCGACCGTCGGCGGCACGCGTTGGGCAATGACCGTTGCGGCGGCTTGCAGCCTCACCCGGCAGTGGTACCGGTAGGGCTGTGTGGACACTGCCCTGGCCACGTAAGTAGCAGCGTCGGGCGGGTCTTGCGCGTTGAAGTGGCGGCCGGTTGCCAGCGGCGTGCCGATCCGGTCGACGCAGAACGTTCGCCAGTCGTCGCGCTCCACGTCGCGGGCGACCAGGTACCAGCGGCGGCCGGTGTGCACCAGGCGGTGCGGCTCGACGGTGCGCGTCGTTCCGTTTCCGTCGCGGTCGCGGTAGGCAAACCGCAGGCGCTCCAGGTCGCGGCAGGCGCTGGCGATCAGCACCAGCGCGCTGGGATCGACGGCAGGGCCGGCGGTCGCCAACGGAACCGTGGCTGCCTGCAGAGCTGCGACCCGGTGCCGCAGCCGCGACGGTAACACGTGCTCGAGCTTCGCCAACGCGCGAACGGAGGTCTCCTCGATCCCGGCCACGGTTCCGTTGGCAGCCGTCCGCAACCCGACGGCGACTGCTACCGCCTCATCATCGAGCAGCAACGGCGGCAGATTCGCGCCGGCGCCGAGCCGGTAGCCGCCCGCCGGACCGGATGTTGCGCCCACCGGGTAGCCGATGCTGCGCAGCTGTTCGACGTCGCGGCGAAACGGTCCGCGTCGTCACGCATAGCCGCTGGGCGAGGTCAAGGCTCGTCCAGTCCCGCCTGGCCGCCAGCAGCGACAGCAGCCGCAGCAATCGAGCCGAGCTGTTGAGCATGCTCGTAGTTTGCCCGGTATTGCGGACCGGGGCTGTCCGCGACAGTGCGTACCCTGGCGGCATGGACATCGACTGGAACCAGCAGCTCCTCGATCAGCTCGACTGGCACTGGCGCCGCCAACTGCGGCCACGCCTGGAGGGGCTCAGCGACGACGAGTATTTCTGGGAGCCCGGCCCGGGCTGCTGGAACGTCCGTCGGCGCGGCGAGAGCACCGCACCGATCGCGGCCGGTGCGGGCGAGTTCACCATCGACTTTGCTATGCCCGGGCCGCAGCCACCACCACTGACCACCATCGCCTGGCGGCTTGGGCACATCATCGTCGGCGTGCTCGGCGCGCGGCTCGCCAATCACTTCAATGGCCCCGCGGTGGACTACCAGAGCTTCGCCTACGCTGGGACAGCCGCCAATGCGCTTCGCCAGCTCGACCAGGCATACGCTGCCTGGACTGACGGCGTGCGCGGCCTCGGCGCGGCGGGTCTCGGGCGGGCCTGTGGCCCCACCGAAGGCCCATTCGCCGCGTACCCGATGGCCGTTCTGGTGCTCCACATCAACCGCGAGGTCCTGCACCACGGCGCCGAGATCGCCCTGCTCCGCGACCTCTACCTGCGCAGGCAGAGCTGACTTGAAGGGTGATTCCTGAGAGTGTGCCGAGCGCCATCGAGCGGCCCACCTGTGCAGCCCCCGCGACCTGCTACGTAGATTCCCTATGTACTCGGATCCGTCAAGCTCATGGCGCAGGCTGGCATCAGCGCCGCCCCGAGATGTGCCCCACGCGGATCATCCCACCGACCACGGCAAGCATGGCGCCCAGCGCCAGCAGCGCCAGGGGAGCAGAGTCGGCTGCGTCGCCGCCGATTCGTCCAGGCGCACCGGCACGCCGTGTCGACGCAGCACCTCCAGGCCGTCCTGAGTGACCAGCCGCAACGGGTAGCCCACCCCCTCGACGATCGCCGGCGCGTCGTCCAGCGCCGGGTGCCAGCCGCCACTAGCCCAGCCTGGCTGCCCGCGAGGCGAGGTAGCGCTGCTCGGGCGTGCTCGCGGTCATTCTCGCCGCGCGCTGGTACGCCTCGCGCGCAGCCACCGCGTCCCCAGCCAGCTCGAGAAGGTGGGCTCGGACAGCCTCGAGACGATGCGTCTGGGCCACGCGTTGGTCGGCGTCGAGTGTTCCGAGCACCGCCAGGCCAGCTCGCGGGCCGTTGACCATCGACACCGCCACGGCGCGGTTCAGCGTGACCACCGGATTCGGCGCTACGCGTTCGAGCACCTCGTACAGCGCCAGGATCTGGGGCCAATCGGTTTCACCTCCGCTGCGGGCCTCGTCGTGGACCGCCGCGATGGCGGCCTGCAGTTGATACGGACCGATCGGCGCCTTGCCGAGGGTACGCGTGATCAGCGCCAGGCCCTCCTCGATCTGAGCCGAGTTCCACAGTTCGCGTTGTTGTTCGGCCAGCGGAACGAGTGAGCCGTCCGGGCTGACGCGGGCAGCTCGTCGCGCGTCGGTCAGGAGCATCAGGGCAAGCAGTCCAGCTACCTCGCCCTCGTCAGGCATGAGCTGCTGGAGGATGCGCGCCAGCCGAATGGCTTCGGTGGTCAGGTCGGCCCGCTGCAGCGTGAGACCTGAACTGGTTGTGTAGCCCTCGTTGAAGACCAGATACAGCACGTGCAGCACCACCCGCAGGCGCTCAGCCCGCTCGGGCTCGGGCGGTAGGCTGAAACGGACGCGCGAGCCCTTGATGGTCTGCTTTGCGCGGCTGATGCGCTGCCCCATCGTGGCTTCGGGAACCAGGAAGGCGCTCGCGATCTCGGCCGTGGTCAGCCCGCTTACCGCCCGCAGCGTGAGGGCCAGCTGAGACGGCACCGACAGCGACGGATGGCAGCACAGGAACAGCAGGGTGAGCGTGTCATCCTCGCCTGAGGCTTCAGCGGACTGCGCCTGGGTCGGCACATCCAGAATGGCATCGGTGTCCTCGCGTCGGCGTCGGGCGCTCTCGGAACGCCACTCGTCGACAAGGCGGCGCGAAGCTACGGTCATCAGCCACGACCGCGGGGACTCTGGCACACCCGCGTCGGCCCACTGCAGCGCCGCGGCCAGGAGTGCCTCCTGCACCGCATCCTCGCACGCGTCGAACTGCCCGTGCCGCCGCATGAGCGAGCCGAGGACCTGCGGCGCCAGCTCGCGCAGCAGGTCCTCGATGCGAACGTCCGGGCTCACACCTCGGGCGGCGCAGCCATCACCTGGCGGACTTCCACGGGCGGGGCGCCGACCGGTCCGATGAAGGCGACGACGCGAGAGGCGATCTCGATGGCTCGAGCTTCGCTTTCGACGTCAACGATCCAGTACCCGATGATGGATTCCCGCGATTCGGCGTATGGGCCGTCGGTCACCAGCGGGACGCCATTCTTGAGGCTGACCGTCTTGGCCTGGCTGCCATCCGCAAGGCCCTCGGCCCCGACCAGCTCGCCAGAGTGCGTGAGATCGGCGTTCAGCGTGTGCATGAACTGGATCATCTCGGCGATCCACTCCTTCGGCTGCGATGCCATCATGCTCGCGGCTGACCCGAACATCATGATCATGTACTTCAAGGCGTCACTCCTGCGGACGGCGCGCGTCAGTCGCGCGCGGTGATCTGCTGGACGGCCCAGCTGTTGCCGTCTGGATCGTCGAAGAAGACGAAGCCAGCATAGTTGAGGTCATCGTCTTCGCGCGCCGGGCGAGGGCCGCCCTCCTCGGCGAAGACCTGGACCGGCGTGCACGCCACACCCCGCTCGACTAGCTGCGCACGCGCGGCGCGGAGATCGTTGACGACCAACTGCAGGCCCTTCAGGGAGCCCGGCTTCGAGACCGCCATGTCAGCTCCCGTGCCAATGGCGATCGAGCAGGCCGACCCGGGCGGGGTGAGCTGCACGATCCGAAACGTCTCGGTCATCTGGCGGTCGACGTCGAGCTTGAAGCCGAGCTTGTCCATGTAGAAGCTCTTCGCCCGGTCCACGTCCGAGACAGGCACCACTACCAGTTCCAGTGTCCAATTCACGATGTGTACTCCTTTCGTACACAATGTGGTCGGAGCGGCCGGGTGGTTTTCGACTTCCCGGCAAGATCGATTTCAAAGACGCCAATCGACGTGTCGATCCGAAGAGCCTCGGGTCAATACCGGTAAGTTAGCCGAGTGAGCTAGGCTCTGAGTGCCTGGGCCGTCTGGGCTCTGGCCATGGTCAGCCTCGCGGTGATTGAGTTCGGGCCCACGGAGCTCGGCTGGGCTACGCTGCCGGCAAGGCTGGTGGGCGCTCTGGCCGGGGCGGCGCGCGGCACGCTCCGTGAGGTCGACGAGCCGCCACCTGGCTGAGGCTGCAAACGGCTCTGCGATGCGCCGGTAACGTTACGGCGGGAGACGTGTCTCTAGAAGACGCGATGGAAAGCACCTTGGGGCCACGGGTGTTTGCGGCTCGCACGGCGGACCCGTCCGGCGCCGATGAGGATGTGCGTCTGCTGGAGAGCGCACGCACCGACCCGACCGCGTTCGCACGCGTGTACGAGCGCTGCCTGCCGCGGGTGTATCGCTACTGCTTGCGCCGTCTTGGGACACGGGAGGAGGCGGAGGACGCCACGGCCTTGGTCTTCACGCGTGCCCTGGCCGGACTTTCCGGGTACCGCGGAGGCTCCGCGGCCGCCTGGCTCTTTCGGATCGCGCATCACACGGTCGCCAACGAGCTGCGAGATCGCCGGCCTGCGCTGTCACTCGACCGCTCATGCCCCGAGGCGCACGAGCTCGCTAACTCTGGTGCCAATGTGCTGGACGGCCTCGTCCGTGCCGAAGAACGCCAGGAGGTCGCGCGCGTGCTGGCAACATTGTCCGCTGAGCAGCGCGAGCTGCTGGCGTTGAAGGTGGCTGGCCAGCTCTCAGCACGCGAGATCGGAGCCATCCTGGGCAAGAGTGAGGGGGCCGTGCGCGTCGCTTTGCACCGAACGATTCAACAGTTGCGGGCGGCGCTGGACGCCGCTGAGGAAGACACCAATGCCTGACCTGCGCGAGCCTGAGCTACTCGACGCATTCTTCGATGCACTGTCGCAAGACTTGGGGGTCCCTGCGCCGCGTGGCCTGGTAGCGCAGGAAGCCGATGTCGCACGCGCCATCGTCGCTCTTGAGCACGCGGCACCTGAGCCGGGACCCGAGACTGCAGCGCGCATCTGGACGCGAGTGCTCGACGGCGTGCCGGAGGCCTATGGGCAAGCGCCGACCAACCCGCGGACCGTACTGCCGGTCAGAGGGCGAGTGGGTCGTCTTGCCAACACAGCCTGGGTGGCTCGGGCCGCGGCAATAGTGTTCATCGTGCTGATAGGGGGCGCGGCGTTGAGCCTCTCGCCCGGGGCGCAGGCCCAGGTTCGGTACCTGGCGTGCCTGGTGCCTGGACTCGGCGTGCGTGCCTGCGACAGCTATGGCCTGGTCAGCATGCAAGCTGTGTCTGCGACGAGCAACGGGCTTTCGGTGGAGGTGCTCGGGCTGCAGGCATCGTCCGAGGGGACGCTCGTGCGCATGCGACTCAGCGGGTTACCCGTGCCCAGCGGCGCGGATGCGGGCCAGGATCAGCGCTTCGAGGACGCCTTGCCGCTTGTCGAGCAAGTCCAAGCGCTTCAGGTGCAGCTGCGTGATTCGCGCGCTCTGATGCTTACGCCCGTGGCGCCTGGGGGGCTAGCATGGCCAGGTACGTCACCGGGCGGCCTGCGCTCGGCACGCATCCTCTACTACTGGATGGAGTCCGCCCCGGACGGGACGTGGCGACTGGCTGTGACCGCGGAGTGGGCGTTTGCGCCGCTTGATGCGAACACGCGATCAGTGGATATCGCGGTACCGGCCCCGCCAGGGCCACTGACCGTGACCATACCCCTCGTGCCTGTGCAGTCGGCGGGGCTCCCCGTACTCGGCGCCGAGGGAGCAGACGTGGCTCAGCATGGTGTTGCACTTCGAGTTGCCGGCATCACGGGAAGCTCCAGCGGCCTGGCACTACAGGTGGCGGCGCGCGGTGCTACGCCTGCCGAGCGCGTCGTTGGGCTGGGCAGGAATGAGCCGGGCCAACCAGGACCCATTTGGGGACGCATCCTCTGGGATAGCCAGGGGCACCAGCATGCTGATGCCAGCACCGGGCCAGCGGACGGGAGATCGGAGGGTGATAGCTACCTGCAGACGCTCACGTTTCCGACGCTATCGGCGGGGACACACGCCACCGTGCTCGAGGTGCCGAGTGTGTTCCTGCTGGAAGACACCGCCGCGGCGAGTGTCATCATTCCCATCGACGGTCGGCAAGTAGCAGACCATATCGCGCTGGACACGAAACTCGCACTGGGCAGCTATCCGCTACAGGTACATGATGCGACGATCGAGCCTACGATCACCGGTCGTGAGCTTGTTGTCGATCTGGACCAGGGTGACGTTCAGGATGGGCGAGCGCTGCTGGGCTCGAGAACAGTCCAGGTGTCCGGGAGAGACGACCTTCACCCACGCCTTATGGGTAGCGACCCGACAGGCCAATACCGGCAGCTTCGTGTGCCGCTGCCTCCGGACATCGGACCGCAGGTAACCCTCACGTTCAGCGGTGCCTTCGTGGAGGTCCGTGGCCCCTGGCGCCTCCCGGTTCCGCCCGGGCCAGGTGAGCAGGCGTAAAGACTGAGCGACCGCGATGGCAATGGCTGACCACATGTGGGCAGTTGCCATGCGGCGCGCCGACGGGAGGCCGTCGCGGCCGATCGCCCCGGTCGGACCTGGATTCGCGCGAGGCGAGCATGAGTCCCATCATCTCCGCGTATCCTCCTCTGCCGCCGCTTGCTCTTGCAGCCCGTGCCGGTACAAGGAGACGGCATGGACGAGACTCCATCCAACGATTGGCTGGTCCGGCAGCGCATCCCGCGCGCCTTGCTGCTCGGCGCGATCGCCGCCAGTGGGGCGACGCTGATCGCATGGCTGGGCGGCAGCCGAGCCCTCCGACCAGTGACCAGGATTGTGGCTGCGGCAGCGCAGGTGGCGGACGTCGGCGACTTCTCGCGACGCCTGCCGGAGGTCGAGCACGATCCCGAGGTGGCGCACTTGACCGCTACCTTCAACCGGCTGATCGCGCGCGTCGACCACGCGCTGACCACGCAGCAGCAGTTCGTCGCCGACACCTCGCACGAGCTGCGAACGCCGCTCACCACGATTAGTGGCAATCTTCAACTGCTCCAGCACGCGCGTGACGTGGGGACGCCCGAATGTGCGGAGATCCTGGCGGACACGCGCGACGAGGTGGCTCGCATGTCGCGCCTGGTGCGGGACCTGCTCCTGCTTGCCGAAACGGGCGAGCCGACGAGTCTGCAGAAGCGATTGGTGCGCCTCGACGTCCTCACACGGGAGGTGATCGAACGCATCGCCGGTCCAGATGCCTGACGACGCGCGAAGCATGGCGGGCCGGCGAGGTGCTGCCGTTGACGGCGCGCGAGTTCGACCTGCTGGCGTTTCTGCTGGAGCATCCGCGCCACGTGCTGACCCGCGACCAGCTCTTCCGCGGCGTCTGGGGGAGCGACTACCTGGGCGGGTCGAACATCATCGACGCCAACATCTCGGTGCTGCGCGAGAAGCTGGAGACCAGGGATCGGCCACGGCTGATCCAGACGGTGCGCGGCGTTGGCTACTCGCTGCGCGAGTAGCTTCGGCCGCGCTCGCGCCGCTCGCTCAAGGTCGCATTAAGCGCCGGGCTGTTCTTCATGCCCAAGACGGCAATGGTATCGCGCCGACACGCAACGACGTTCGGATCGCCGTTACCGTCCTCGTCGGCCCAACCGATGTTCTCGGCGTCGACCGCCTCCTTCTCCCAGCTCCTCGGCTGGGCACCGTAGCAGTTACGACGCCAACCTACTCCACCCTTATCCCGACACCTGCCCCACTTTTTTCGCCGGCGCTCATAGCAGTTGCCGAAGGCCGATGCCCACGTCGACCAGCGACTTTCGCACGACAGCATGCCGGCGGTGCTGTTGCAGGCATTCCTTACGCAACCTGATGGTGCTGAACCCTACCACTGCCAGCCACCCGAGATAAGACAGAAGGAGCAACCTCCCGAAAAAGCCCGCGAGCACGCCGGGGCCGAATTGGCCATCGTGCGGCAGCATCGCGATGAAAGCAAACATGGCGATTAGCATCACGCCAGTCGTTAGAAACAGCCACTTGCATTGTGGCCGCCAGGCTGGAGTGTGAACCAAGGCGAAGCTCAGCAAGAGGGAAGCTACCGGCGTATAGTCCAGCGACGCACCAAGCACGTGCATCAGGCCGCTGAAGGTCGCAGCCTCTGGCGCGGTAGTCATGGGGTCCGTTCGAAAAATGGCCGCCATGAGCATACCGATGGCCGCGATACCCAGGATGGCAAGACCAATGTAGCCCACGACACTGCGAGCTTGTGAGAAGATCGCGACGCCTGCGCTAGCCAGACTGATACCGAGCGCCAGAAAAGCGAGATGCATCATCCAGCCGACGCTGCCGAGTTGATATTCACTGATGAAGCGCCACGTTGGGTCGAATTCTGGTTCCAACAGATGCAAGCTGACCAACAAGACACCAAAAAGCATCCCGCACCCAACCGAAAGTCGTGCCGCGGCTGCCGCAAACGTAGAGACAAGTTTCGCAGTGGTGCGTGGACTCAGCATGGAATTGTTCTCCTCCTCGTCGCATCGTTGACTTCAACACGCGTCTGATAGAGCCAATAGCCGGTGTTCGTGTTACTCCGCCCTGGCTGTGCCATTGAAGTAGGGCCGAGAAGGCGGTCACGCAAGTGTTCTGGATTGGCCGACGGAGGCGGCGTGGTTCGGGGCAACAGGACGACAATGAGCCGGGAACGGGCACGCCGTAAGCCGCAGTCCGCGAGCGCAGGTAGCGAGTCCGGTGGGAAGCGCTGAGGCGCCGCGGGTCGTCGGATGCTGGGTACAGTAGTGTTTTCAGCGTGCCAGGATCTCGTCGAGACGCTCGTAGCCCTCGGTGATGCCGTATTCCATGCCGCTCGCGACTGCCGCGTCGCGCGCCGCGACGGACGGGTACACCTCGTGAACTGAGATGCGGGTGCGTCCGTCGACCTCCTCAAAGGTCGTAGAGGAGACGGCCACGAGATTGGGCGCGCCGTCGAACTCGAAGGTCTGGATGACGAGCGTACTAGCCTCGACGGTGTGGAACACGCCGCGAAAACTGAACGCGAAGTCGCCCCCACCGTGACCCGTGTACTTCCAGCGGCCTCCCGTGGTCGCGTCGAACTCGATGATGTCTATTTTCATGCTGCGCGGGCCAGTCCACTGTGCGAACAGATCCGGGTCCGTGTGCGCGCGGAATACCGCCGCTGCGGGCGCGTCGAACTCGCGAACAACGTCGACGAAAGGCAGACCAGCCGCGGCTGTGATGGTCGTGGGATGGGTCATGAGTCTTCCTCCTTCCGCTTCTGGGTGTGCTCTATGCGCTCGAGCAGGACGTCCCGGCGCCGGAAGCGCCCCTCGGCGACAAGTCGATAGCGGTCGATCCAGTCGGTCAGCCGTTCAAGAGCCGCGGCATCCAGGTGCACAGGCCGCCGCTGGGCGTCCCGCGACCGGGTGAGGAGGCCGGCGTGTTCGAGCACCTGGATGTGCTTGGACACGGCTTGCTTGGTGATCGCGAATGGGTCAGCGAGTTCGTTGACCGTCGCGTCGCTCCGGGAGAGCTGCGCCACCATGGCACGCCGCACCGGATCGGCCAGGGCCACGAAGGCCCGGTCGAGCGCGGCCCCGTCCTCGTCCTTATTCTCGTGCTTACTCAATTTTCTCCTTGATCAACTAGACTGTTGATTACAAGATACGCGCGATCACCTCTCCTGTCAACCCCCGTTGCGTCCGTCCCCTGACATCGCCTCCCCCCCCAGCGCGGACGAGGAGGCGAAGGCTCCCACCATGGCTTCGAGCAGGTCGGTCGGGGTCAGCAGCCCCGCTACACCGCCGTGCTCGTCCAGCACCAGCGCCACGTGTGGGCCGACCAGCTTGAGCTGCTCCAGGGCGCGGAACGCCTCCAGCTGCTCGGGGAGGAAGACGGGCTGGCGCACCAGGGTAGCGAGGCCGAGTCGTCCGCCAGCCAAAATATCGGCGGTCAGATCTTTCAGCGAGACGACCCCGAGAACCTCGTCGAGCGCGCCGCGGCAGACCGGGTAGAAATGGTGCAGGGCGGCGCTGACCTGGGCCCGCACCGCCTCGGGTGGGTCGTCCACGTCGAGCCAGGCGATCAGCGGGCGTGGGGTCATCAGCTCCCACACCCGGGTCTGGCCGAGATCAAAGATGCTCTCCACCAGCTGCTGCTCCGCCACCGCGAACACGCCCGCCTGCTGCCCCTCGGCCAGCAGGGCCCGGACGTCCTCTTCCGTCACGTTCGCCTCGCTGGCGAGACGGACGCGCAGCAACCGCACCACGGCCTCGGTGGTGAGGCTGAGCAGGCTCACCACGGGTCCGGCTACCCGCGACAGCTGGCGCATCGATCGGGCGAGGCGAACGGCGATCCCCTCGGCGTTGGTTATGGCCAGCCGCTTGGGGACGAGCTCGCCGCCCGCTCGCTGCGCTCGGCGGTGCTTGGCCAGGGCCGCCCTCGGGGGCGCAGCACCTGCCGAAGGTCGGCCGGCCAGTGGCGGATGGCCCCGCGCCGCCGTGGATCCACCAGCAGCAGCAGGGCGACCGCCAGGTACCCGACGGTGAAAGTCATCCGCACGTCGAGTCCGCCGAGCGACGGCGGCAGCACCAGCTGCGCCACGAACGGCACCAGGAGCGCCGCGGCATCCCAGCGGCGCATGACGAACCCGGCAATGAGCACCAGGGCGAACAGCGACTGCGCGGCCGTGAGCCACAGCTCATGCTGCTGCCGTGGCACCAGAGGCATGCCGCCGAGATCGCCGGCGCCCAGGCTGAAGACGATGGGCAGGGTGGCGATCAGGAGCGTCCACTGGTTCACCTTGCTCGAGACCAGCGTTCGCAAGCCGGCCGTGGCCTGCCCGCGCCAGACGAACAGCAGCGCGACGATGAACTCTGGGGCCTCCGAGGCAAGCGGGGCGAGCCACTGCACCAGCAGGAACTCGTCGATCCCGAACTCACGGCCGGTCTCGACCAGCCCGTGGGCGAAGGGCTCGGCCGAGATGAAGATGGCGTAGGCCGCGACGGCAAACAGGGACCCGGTTGCCAGCCGCCGGCCGCCGGTGGGCAGAGCGCCGAGCACGGCAGCCGGACCAACCAGCTCGGGCTCCTCGGCGGGCAGGCGCGTCGTGGCCCAGGTGTAGACGGCGAACAGCGCCAGCAGCACGCCGGTATCCAGGAGGTTCAGCTCTCCCTTGAACGGCAGCACCAGCGCATACAGGGTCGCCACCAGTAGCAGCCCAGCTCCAGGACCTGACTGCGCTCGAGCGCCACCTGGCGGGCTCCGTGGCGCCACCAAGCCACCAGCATGACCGAGGTCCAGCCCAGGCCAATCAGCAGCCGGTTCCCACCGGTCATGTTGGCCACGGCGTAGCCCTGCTGAGCGACGGCCGGGTCGCGGCCGGCCTGGAAGGCGAAGACGGCGTCAACGGCATAGTCGGGCAGGACGGCGATGAGCGCCAGCAGGGCCAGCGCGAACGCCTGGGAGACTTCGACCTGGAGGAGCTCGGCGCCCCAGGACAGAAGGAACGCGGCCCCGAGGATTGCCAGGCCCGTCAGTAGCGACACGTGCAGCGGGTCGCCGTGGAAGCCCACGGCGTGCAAAACCAGCCAGGGCGCGATCAGCAGGAAGGCCCCCAGGAGCGGGGCGAGGCTGCGCGGACTTGGCGTCACACCACCACCTTCAGGTGGACGGGTAGCACCTCCAGAGCCCCGAGCAGCCGCGACAGGCACGCGTCAACGTGGAGACGTTGGCTCGGAAAGAACCGTGAGCGAGCGACCCGCGCGGCCCCGCTCAGCAAGGAGCCGAACACCAGGCGTCGTGACCGCCATCTTGATGCCCATGATTGGTCCGAGGCGGCAGGAGCTTTGCACGTCACCCAGCTATGGGCAAGGGTGAGCAAGCGACGTGCTAGCCAGCGTGAACCTGAGCAGGTGGTCATAGCCCTTAAGTCTTGCTTGTTTCTGATCATCTGAGCTCCACCTGCTTGTTCAGGCTCTTGCCTTTGGTCGCGCAACGCGCTTAGGCGACTACATGCCGAAGCGCCCTTCAATCCAACTAGCCCAGTGTCGGCGCCCGGCGCTCGTCGGGAAACGCGGCCCCTACCTTCAACTACAGTCCAGGGCAGTGGCACGCACGCTGCTACGCTTCCCACCAGGTGTGAATCGGCCTGGCCCACGAATTGCCGCGGAGGCCCGTCAGCGCCGGAGCGAGCCGCCGACCGTACGCTCAGGCCGCCGTTCGGCGAGTGTGGACCGGTCGCGGCGGCCGGGGCGTGTCGAGGCGCTACGCGGCATTGTGTTCCAGTGTGACGCCGATGACCCGATCTCCGGGCTCATCATCCGCCCGATCCAGCAGCTCAGTCGTCGTCTGCGCCGCCGCGATGGTGTTCGGCCCGGGCCACGTGTTCCGCTGGCCAACCACGCCGGGATTCGTGTCCGCATTGCCTGTCCAGACGGAAGGGTCAGGACGTACGTGGTCGAACAGCTTACCGGGACCGCGCGGCAGCACTTCGTCAATGGCCTGTCATGGACGCCGTGGAAGGAGTTCAAAGCCCGCCAGGCCGGCGGGTGGGACGTGACCGTTCCGGCCACGGCATTTGAGGGCGTGGAGGCGGCTGACATCCCGATGGCCATGGAGAGGCTGAACGACTTGGTTGGCCAACCTTTCTATGGCGAGATCTGCACGGCTCTTATCGAGCGCGTCTTCGGCGGGCGCCGCTTGTTCCAGGACGTGGAAGTGCTGGATCGGCTCGTGCCAGGACCGGGGCTGCGCATCCCGGAGCCGGCGGCTCCTGTCTTCAAACCCGACGCACAGCTGTCCAAGCGCGCCCGCCAGCTGCTGCGTGTTGACGAGTTGGCGGCCCTGCACGGGGACGTCGAGCGCGCCAGGGTGGCCGAAGGGTCCGGACAGACGGCCGACGCGATGCTGGCCCGCGACGATGCCGTGGGACGGCTCGATGGGAGCCGCCCGACGCTCGGGATGGTGTGGTTCTGGTTCGCCGCCCAGGTCGGACGACTGTGGGCCAAGCGGCGCTAGGGCGTCTTCGAGGCGAGGTGCCGGACGCCGCCGTGCGGGACCATGCTGGTCAGCAGCCTCAAGCAGATAATGCCCAGGGGCATACTGCACATCACTGATGCGTTGCCCCGAGCGGTGGCAGGCGATCAAGCCATTCCGGAACGTTGCCATCTATAGTCCCCGTAGGAGCCTTGCATGTCGACGCCAACCCACGCCGCACCGCTCGAGTGGGCGCAGCGCCTGCGCGCTCTGCCGGCTGAGGTGCGCGCCGTCGTGGAGCCACTTGATGACCGCGCCCAGCGGGCGCGCCCCGCCCCGGGTGAGTGGTCGGTGATCGAGATCCTGGGACACTTGGTCGACAAGCTGGAGCTGTGGCGGGAACGGGTCGACCGCATCGTCCGCGAAGAGCGCCCGTTCTTGCCTGGCTACGACCAGGACGCATCTGTGCGTGACCGCGGCTACCAGTCCGCGAACGGTACGGCACTGCTAGCCGCCGTAGCAGACGCCTGTGAACGCTTCGCTGTTACCACTGCCGCACTGTCAGAGGACATGTTGGCACGCGAAGGCGTGCACGGCGAGATGGGGCGGATCACGCTCCGCGACTGCGTCGCAATGCCTGTCGAAGCGGCGACTGCCCACCTGGCCCAGATGCGTGCGGCGATTGCCGAGGCGACCCGGCCGCCGTGACCAGCCGCACCATCGGCACTCTCTGATAGGCGCGTTGCCGATATCCGCTCATGATCCGCCTGGGCGCCGGCGCTCGATGCCGCCGCGCTCGGGGTTCTCGCCGACGCGGGCTTCAGCGGCCTCGAACAGGGCCATGAGTGCGACGGGAGGCCTCCACCGGGCCCCAGCGGGCGTTGAAGCCGAGCGCACACCGGCGCTACCCTGTCGAACCGTGGTGGTGAGTGGGCCGGCGACGATACACGAGGATCTGGAGCGACACCGTCGCGAGTTGACGGGCTACTGCTACCGCATGCTCGGGTCGGGTTTCGAGGCTGAGGACGCCGTGCAGGAGGCGATGCTGCGGGCCTGGCGGTCCGCGCACCGGTTCGAGGGGCGCTCGACGGTGCGGTCGTGGCTCTACCGCATCGCCACCCACATCTGTCTGGACATGCACCGCGGCGCCCAGCGGCGGGCGCGGCCCATGGAGCTTGGCCCCGCGTCACCGCCCGACGAGTCGTTCCTGGGGCCAATGCTGGCGGAATGCACCTGGGTGTCGCCGATCGCCGACGCCAGCGTCTTTCCCGACAACGCCGACCCGGCAGAGATCGCGGCCATGCGCGAGACGATCCGCCTGGCCTTCGTCACCGCGCTCCAGCAGCTGCCTGCTCGCCAGCGAGCGACCTTGATCCTGTGCGATGTGCTGCGCTGGCAGGCGGCCGAGGTCGCGCATCTGCTGGACACCAGCGTGGCAGCGGTCAATAGCGCGCTGCAGCGGGCCCGTGCCACGCTGGCGGCGCTGCCGTCCGAGCCGCCGCCGACAGTGGCCGTCGATCAGGCTGACCTGCTCGCCCGCTACGTGGACGCCTTCGAGCGCTACGACGTGGACCGGCTCGTCACGTTGTTGCACGAGGACGCCGTCCAGTCCATGCCCCCGTTTGCCATGTGGATCCGTGGCTCCAGGAATATCGGGCGCTGGTTGCTCCAGCCCGGGCCAAGCGCCTGTCGCGGCTCGCGACTGCTCGCAACCGCGGCCAATGGCTGTCCGGCCTTCGGCCAGTATCGGCCACAGGCCGGCGGTGGCTACAAGCCGTGGGCGCTCCAACTGCTCGAAATCTCAGGCGGGCGCATCCAGGGCTGCCACGCGTTTCTCGACACCGAGCGCTTGTTCCCGGCGTTCGGGCTGCCCGCCGACCTGCCAGCCTGAGCCGCTCCACCGCCGTCTATCTCGGGGTGCGCTGTCGCTGCGCCGGCGCGCTCATGGCAGACCGATGAGTTCGGGCGCGCTGCGCCGTCAAAGTTCTCGGTACAGATGCACGTATCCCGAAGGGAGACACCCATGCCAAGACGACAGATCGCCCCCGTTGGAGCCCCGTGCTGGGTTGAGCTGACGACCTCCGACTCCGAGCGCAGCCGGGAGTTTTACACCCAGCTGTTCGGCTGGACCGCCGAGGAGCCCAACCCAAACTTCGGCGGCTACTTCAACTTCCTCAAGGACGGGGTGCGCGTTGCCGGGTGCATGGCCGCGCAGCCTGGCGCGGGCATGACCGATGTGTGGTCGATCTACCTGGCGACCGCTGACGCCGCGAAGACCCTCGATGCTACGGCCGCGCATGACAGCGTCGTCCACCTCCAGGCCCACCCAGTCGGCGACCTTGGCACGATGGCGTTCGTCAGTGACCCCGGCGGCGCGGCGATCGGCCTGTGGCAGCCGGACCGCTTCCAGGGCTTCGGCGTCCTCGGCGAGCCCGGTACTCCGAGCTGGTTCGAGCTCTACACCCGCGACTACCAGGCGGTGGTCGCCTTCTACCGGACGGTGTTCCAGTGGGAGACTCACGTCGTCAGCGACACGCCCGAGTTCCGCTACACCGTGCTCAAGGATGGCCAGGAGTGGCTGGCGGGCATCATGGACGGCTCGGCCTTTCTCCCCGACGGGGTGCCGGCGCATTGGGCGGTCTACTTCGGGGTCGGGGATACCGACGCTGCGCTGGCCAGGATTGCCCGTCTCGGCGGCCAGGTGCTGAGGCCGGCCGAGGACACCCCGTATGGTCGTCTGGCCACCGCCGCTGACCCGACCGGCGCCCAGTTCAAGCTCGTTGCTGCCAACGCGGCCATGCCGGCCCGCCCGTACTTGGACTGAGGCCGCACAGCGCGCTCGCGTCGCTGTCGGTCAGCAGTAGCCGCTTGCGGATGCCGGCCGCACTGCTCTGGCAGTCTCGCCGTGTCGATTCAGCCGCTGGTCGTTCGACGTATCGGTGACGGACGAACAACTCGGCACCGCTGGAGGTCAAGCCATGAGAAAGATCAAGCTCGCGATGTACGTCTCGATCGACGGCGTAGTGGAAAGCCCAGCATGGACGGGACCGTTCTGGAGCGAGGATCTGGCCAAGCTCCAGATGGACTATCTGTTCGCCAGCGACGCGCTCCTCCTGGGGCGTGTCACCTATGAGGGCTTCGCCGCCGCGTGGCCCAAGATGACCGAGACCGGCGACTTCGGGGTGAAGATGAATACGATGCCCAAGTTCGTCGCCTCGCGGACCCTGGATCAGGGCGAGTGGAACGCCATGATCCTCAAGGGCGATCTCGCTACCGAGGTCGCCACGCTGAGGGATCAGCCCGGCGCGGACCTGCTGATCTATGGCAGCGGAGATCTCGTTGACGAGCTGACGCGACTCGGCCTCATCGACGAGTACCGGTTGATGGTCCACCCGGTCATCGTGGGCTCCGGCAAGCGATTCCTGGACCAGCAGCAGCCGACGACGAAGCTCCTCCTGGTGGACTCCATCATCACCAGCACGGGCGTGGCCGTTCTGACCTATACGCGAGCAGCAGAAGACACTCCGACGTAGGAGGGCCCTGAGGAGCCGAAGAGTGCCACGCGGCCAGGCCCATTGCCAGACTCAGACCGAGGTCCGCTTAGCCCAGCGCGGCCAGGGCGAGGAGACCCTCCCGGACAGGCGCCAGCGTCGACGCGATCCGGAACAGCGAGTCGCGCCGCACCGCGATGGCAGGCGTGCCCTGGAACACGCGCCGAGAACTGCGCGCACGTCCCTCAGAGATGGTCCAGCCTGTCTCAGCGGGTGAGCGCAACAGGGTTCAGCATGCGGCTACGCGCCCGGGTGTCCCGCGGGCTGACCGGCTCGCGACAGGCCAGGCACACGTGCACCAGCTGCATCGGCTGACCACAGCGGCGGTGTTCGAGCACGATGGGGCCGCCCTGCGGGTCGGCGAGATACCGATCTCCCCACTGCATGAGCCCGACGATGACCGGATGCAGGTCCAGGCCCTGGCGCGTCAGGTGGTATTCGAAGCGCGGTGGGTGCGCCTGGTACAGGCGCTTCTCGATCAGGCCGTGCTCGACGAGGCGGTTGAGGCGAGCCGCGAGGATGTTTCGGGCGATGCCGAGGTGGTGCTGCATCTGGTCGAAGCGATGGGCGCCGAGGAACAGCTCGCGGAGGACCAGCAGGCTCCAGGTGTCGCCCAGCACGTCGACGGCGCGGGCGACCGAACAGGTGGTGCGGTCGAACACCGGGTAGGCGGAGGGCATGGCCGGAGTATAGCAAGTGAGTTGCGCGCAGAAACCCACAGCGGTACAGTCGGTCTCCATGAGCGACCTGGTAGCTGCGCCTGCCGCCAGCGCCGGGCTGGCCGACCGGGCCCGCGCCATCCTGGGCGCCGACGTTCAGGCGGCTGGGCGGTGAGCCCCGTGCACACCCTGCCCCGGCCTCGAATCCACTACGCGTGGGCGGTGGCCGCCGTGACGTTCCTGGCTCTCCTGGCCTCGGCGGGCATCGGCGCCACGCGGGCTGTGCTCGTCCTGCCGCTCGAGCGGGAGTTCGGCTGGGACCTGGCGACCGTGTCGCTGGCGTTCTCGCTCAACCTGTTGCTGTTCGGGTTGTGCGGACCGTTCGCCGGGGCACTCATGACACGCTTCGGCGTGCGGCGGGTCATGCTGGTGGCGCTGTCCACGCTGGCGGTGGCGGTCGGGCTGAGCACCCTAATGCAGGCGGCGTGGCAGCTCGTCGTCCTCTGGGGGGTCCTGGTCGGGCTGGGGTCCGGGGCCATGGCGCTGGTGCTCGGTGCCACTGTCGCCACCCGGTGGTTCGTGCGACGGCGCGGCCTGGTGACCGGCCTGTTTGCCGCCGCCTCGGCCACCGGCCAGCTCCTGTTTCTGCCAGGGCAGGCGGCCATCATTCAGGCGGTTGGCTGGCGTTGGGCGGTGGCAGTGGTCGCGGTCGTGGCGCTGGTCGTGGCTGGACTGGTCGCGCTGTTCATGCGCGATACCCCGCCTCAGATGGGGCTGCACCCCTACGGCAGCGAGGCCAAGACGCCGTCGCCAGTTCCGTTGGCGCCCGTGCGCGGCAATCCGTTCGCCCTGGCCGTGACGACGTTGGTCGAGGCGGCGCTGATTCGCGACTTCTGGCTCCTTGCCGGCAGCTTCGCCATCTGCGGCGCAACAACGGTTGGTCTGATCTCGGTGCACCTCATTCCGGCGTCCGCCGAACACGGCATGCCTGAGGTGACGGCCGCGGGAATGCTGGCCGCCATCGGTGTCTTCGACCTGATCGGCACCACCCTGTCCGGCTGGCTCTCGGACCGCCTCGACCCGCGCAAGCTCCTGGTGTGGTACTACATGCTCCGCGGGATCGCGCTGCTCTTTCTGCCGGCGGCATTCAGTTTCGGTGTGCCAGCGCTGGCGGCGTTCGTCGTGTTCTACGGGCTGGACTGGGTGGCCACCGTGCCGCCCACGGTGCGCCTGGTGGCGGATCGCTTCGGGAAGGAGCGGGTTGGGCCGGTATTCGGCTGGGTCTTCGCCGCCCACCAGTTCGGCGGCTCGATAGCGGCATTCGGTGCTGGCGCGCTTCACGACGGGCTGGGCGATTACCTGGTGGCGTTCATGACGGCGGGCGTGTTGTGCCTGCTGGCCGCCGGCCTGGTAATAGGACTCAGTCGACCCGCCGCACCGGCGGTGGCTCTGCGCTCGCCCAAGCTCGTTCCGTCTCCCAGCTGACGGTTGACGAACGGCCGCTGGGCACCGGCGAGCTGGGCCAAGGCGTAGCTGGCCGGAGACCGCCCCGTTGCCGGGTTCAACCGCGTACGGCATCATCGCGTACGACATCATAAGGAGGAGTAAACGATGAGCCCTGATCCTGGCACCGAGGCTACCGAGGCACTCGTCCGATACAAGGAAGCCCAGAAGCTGGTCTGGTCAGGCTTTGCGCCGCTGGCAACGATGACCACCCCTGCCGCCGCTCGCCTGGTCAAGCACGCCCGCGTGCACGCCGGTCAGCGCGTCCTCGATGTTGCCTGCGGCACGGGCGTGGTAGCGATCACTGCCGCCCGCCTGGGTGCGCAGGTGACCGGGCTCGACCTGACGCCGCCGTTGCTCCAGCACGCGCGCGAGAATGCCGAGACGGCGGGCGCGCAGGTCGACTGGCACGAAGGTGATGTCGAAGACTTGCCCTTCGGGGACGAGACCTTTGATGTGGTCCTCAGCCAGTTCGGTCATATCTTCGCGCCGCGACCGAGGGTTGCCATCTCCGAGATGCTCCGCGTCCTCAAACGGGGCGGCACGGTCGCGTTTTCCACGTGGCCGCCGAATTTGTTTGTTGGACGGCTGTTCGCTCTGGTCGCACACTACCTGCCCGCACCTCCGCCCGGTGCCAAACCGCCGCAATGGTGGGGAGATCCCGCGTACGTCCGCGACCTGCTCGGCGAAAGAGTGGCGGATGTCTCGTTCGATACCGGACGGATGTGGGTGCCGGCCCTGAGCCCACAACACAGCCGCGCCATGACGGAACGGAGCGGCGGACCCGTGGTCAAGCTCGTCGAGATGCTGACGGCGACTGATCCCGAGCGCCTGGCCAGCTTGCGAACGGAGCTGGAAGCGATCGCGGCGGACTATTTCGAGGACAACATGATTCGTCAGGACTATCTCCTCACCCGCGCTCGCCGCATCTGAGTCGCGGGGGCGGCGTGAGGAAACTTCATGACTCGCTGACGCGGACCGTCCATGCTGAAGCCTGGGACGTGTGGACCGGATGAGCAGCGATAAGCCGATCGTGACGCGGACGACCGAGCACTGGCTCCAGGCCGATGGCATCCTGCGCTCCACGGCGCTGCCCGGTGCGGGACAGTCACTGGAGGATGCCCACGAGGCTGTCGCGCTGTTAGAGGTGCTCAGTCCAGGCAAGCGACGGCCACTCCTGGTGGATCTGCGGTCGCTCCGCAAGCCGGTGGATCGCCAGGCGCGGGAGTACTACAACGGCCCGGAAACCGCTCGGGTCCTGACTGCTCTCGCGCTGCTCGTGGGGTCTCCGGCGAGCCGTGTGGTCGGCAACTTTCTCATCAGCATCTCCCCGCACCGGGTGCCGACGCGGCTCTTTTCCCAGGAGGCCGAGGCTCTCGACTGGCTCGGTGGCTTCGTCGACTAAGTCCAACCTTGTCCCACACAGTAGTCGCGGGTTAGTGTCAGGACATGTCCTGGCGTAAGTACCTGCTGCTGCCCGAGCTCGTCTGGACTGGCATACGCCGGCACAGCGACCAGGTGACCGCGTGGGATCGCTACTGGGGCGCCATCCGGCGCACGGGACCCGACGGCGAGGTGCTGTGGGATGGAGCGGGCGAGGCCGAACTGCAGGACTCGCTGGAGCGGGTTCTCGCGCACATGGACCGCGCGCTGCCGGTGGTCGACGTGGGGTGCGGCAACGGCCGCCAGGCCCGTCTGCTGGCGCCCCATTTTCCCCGCGTGATCGGTGTCGACGTCTCCCCGCGGGCCATCGCGAGGGCGCAAGCGGAGTCCGCCGCGTTCTCCACCGTATCCTTCCGCGTTCTGGATGCCAGCGCCCCAGGCGCGGGGCAGCGCCTACACGAGCAGCTCGGGGACGTCAACGTCTTCATTCGGGGTGTGCTGCACATCCTCGAACCGGCGCACCGCGCGACCATGGTGGGGAACGTGCGGGCCATGGTTGGGCGGCACGGCGTCCTGTACTTCCTGGAGACGAACGTGGAGGGGAGCCCCCTCGACTATTTGGAGACACTGGGCGCCAGGCTGGGTGCCATCCCATTGCCGCTGCGGCGGTGTCTGGAGTCGGGTTTGGCAGCGCCTCGGCACTTCGGCGAGCGTCAGCTCGACGAGCTGGTGCGGCATCACGCCTGGCAAGCGGCGTCACCAATATTTACCCTGTCCCCCTAGGCGTCAGCGGCGAGGTGGCGCGTATTCCCGGTTTCTTCGCGGTGCTGCGGCCCGGAGGTGGGGGTCAGGGCTGAGCGACGCCTTGGGAGCGTTGCGTGACTAGCGCCCAGCGCAGCAACGCGGTGGCGCATGTCTTTGGAGAGGCGTGCCGACACGGCAGCCGTGAAGAAACTTCATGACACGTCAACGCGGTGCCGCCATACTTCGAACGACAGGCGGCAATGGACTGCATGATGAGCGACAAGCCGATCGTGACGCGGACGACCCGGCACTGGCTCCAGGCCGATGGCATCCTGCGCTCCACGGCGCTGCTCGGCGCCGGACAGTCGCTGGCGGACGCCAAAGAGAACACCGCGGTGATGACCGCGCTGGCCGGGGGAAAGCGCCATCCGGTCCTGTTGGACCTTGGTGGTGTCAGAAAGCCGCTCAATCGCGACGCGCGCCAGTTTTACGCGGGCCCGGAGATGGCAAGGGTGGCCAGCGCGACCGCGGTTCTCATCAGCTCGCCGGTCAGCCGCGTGGTGGGAAATTTTGTGCTGGGTGCTTCGCCATCCCGTGTGCCCACGAGGCTCTTCACGCGGGAAGAGGATGCTCTCGCGTGGCTCAGTGGATTCCTTGAGTGAGCCTGAGTTCGGGCGCAGAGACCGATGACCCCCGGATTGAGCAGGTCCTCGAACTGATCACGCAGCTCGCCGCGGGCAACCTCGAGGCGCAAGCAACGCCATCGGAGCGCGGCGATTCGCTGGACGGCATCATCATTGGCCTCAACATGCTGGGGCAGGAGCTGGCGTCGGCCGCCGCCGTCGTGCGCGAGCGCACCAGCCAGCTCGAGCTGGCGCGCCAGGCAGCCCTCGATGCCTCGCGTGCCAAGTCGGACTTCCTGGCAAACATGAGCCACGAGATTCGGACGCCGATGAACGCGATCATGGGGATGGGGGGCCTGCTGCTGGACACGCCGCTGAGCGCCGAGCAGCAGGACTTCGCGGAGGTGATCCGCGACAGCGGCGACGCGCTGCTGACGATCATCAACGACATTCTGGACTTCTCGAAGATCGAGGCCGGCATGCTGCGCTTCGAGACCCAGCCGTTCGATCTGCGCGCGGCGGTCGAGGCGGTGCTGGACCTGGTGGCGCCGCTGGCCGGCAGCAAGGAGCTCGAGCTGACCTACCTGCTGGAGGAGACGGTCCCGCCGGTCATCGTCGGCGACGTCACCCGGTTGCGCCAGATCCTGCTGAACCTGCTGGGCAACGCGGTCAAGTTCACCCGGCAGGGCGAGGTGGTGCTGGGCATCAGCGGCCGGCGGCTGGAGGGCGGGCGCCACGAGCTGCACTTCGCCATCCGCGACACCGGCATCGGCATCGCGCCGGACCGGATCGGCCGCCTGTTCCAGCCGTTCAGCCAGGGCGACGCCTCGACCACGCGGCAGTACGGCGGCACCGGGCTGGGGCTGGTGATCAGTCAGCGGCTGGCGGTGCTGATGGGCGGCACGCTGGGGGTCGATAGCGTTCTGGGGGTTGGCACCACCTTCCACCTGACCGTGGTGGCCGCGGCCGCCGTCGGCCCGCCCCGCGTCCCCCAGGCGGGCCCGGAGCCGCGGTTGCATGGCCGGCGCGTGCTGATCGTCGACGACAACGCCACCAACCGCCGCATCCTGGTCGGCCAGACGCGCGCCTGGGGCATGGTCCCCAGCGCGACCGGCTCGCCGCGCCAGGCGCTGGCCTGGCTGCGGCGCGGCGACGTCTTCGCCCTCGGCCTGCTGGACCGCCGCATGCCCGAGATGGACGGCCTGGCGCCGGCCGCCGCCATCCGCGCCCTCGGCCCGCACCCGCCACTGCCGCTGGTGCTGCTGTCGTCGGTCGGCCCGCGCGAGCAGCCGCTGGCGGCGATCGGCCCGCTCACCCACCTGACCAAACCGATCAAGCCGGCCCAGCTGAAGCAGACCCTGCTGGCCCTGCTGGCCGACCCACCCGGCCCGGGCGCCCCCCTCCCGGCCGCGCGCGCCCGCCCGCCGCGCGACCCGGCCCTGGCGGCGCGGCGCCCGCTGCGCATCCTGCTGGCCGAGGACAACGCGGTCAACCAGAAGCTGGCGGTGCGCCAGCTGGCCCAGCTCGGCTACCGGGCTGACGTGGCCGGCAACGGCCAGGAGGCGGTCGACTCGGTGGCTCGCCAGCGGTACGACCTGGTGCTGATGGACGTCCAGATGCCCGAGCTGGACGGCCTGGCCGCGACCCGCGCCATCTGCGGCCGCTGGCCCCCGGCCGAGCGCCCCTGGATCGTCGCCATGACCGCCAACGCCATGCAGGGCGACCGCGAGGCCTGCCTGGCCGCCGGCATGGACGACTACCTCTCCAAGCCCATCGCCATGGACCAGCTCGTCGCCGTCCTCACTAGCTGTCCTCTGCCCCAACGACCGCGTGCCTAGCGGCCGGTCGGCAGAGGTGGTCAGGTCTTGAAGTAGTAGGTGGCCGGGTGGCTGGCGCCGGGCGTACGGGCGCGCGCACGCCACGACAGACGCTCCGGGACGTTGCCCAGCTTGGCGCTGATGATGCGCACGTTGGGCACGAACCCCACCGTGCCGATGACCCACTGGTTGTCCACGATGAGCTTGCGGATCTCCTTCCCGACCTGCATCCGCTCCGCCTCTTCGAGGCTCGACCCGGAGCGGAGCAGATCCAGCGCCTTCAGCAGGTCGGGGTCAGTCGGCGCTTTGCCGGCCGCGCCGCCGGACGAGTACCACTTGGCGTAGAGCGCTCCGGTGAAGGGCTCGGCGGGCTCGACGGGCAGCTCGTGTCGCGGGAACAGGAACAGGTCCTCCGTGCCAGCGCCCCAGACGTAGATCTGGGTCTCATTGTTCTGGTTCCTTGTGACGGCCAGGTTGCGCTCGGTCTCCTTGACGTCGCCCTGGATGCCGATCTTCTTCCACTGCTGGCTGACCATCTCCATCTGCTGGGCCCACGGCAGGAAGGCGGCGGCCACCGTCGTGATCTCGATCCGCAGGCGCTCACCGTTGTCGGAACGCAGCCGATACCCTTCGGAGTCCTTCTTGGCCAGCCCAATCTTGTCCAGGAGGTCGTTCGCCTGCTTGAGGTCGTACGTGGACCACCTGGTGCGCCACTCGGGGCCCGGGCTGTCGGGTGCGGTATCCTCGGGCGCCACCGAGCCGGGCACGCCCGTCCCGAGGAAGAACGCCTCGTTGATCTGATCGCGGTCGATCCCCATGGACAGCGCTCGCCGAAAGTCCTTGTTGGTGAGCCACTTGGCGACCTCGGGGTCCGCCTCGTACGAAAGATTGACCTGTAGGCTGGTCGCGGCGGAGTCGGACACGGGGTCGAGCCGAACGTCGTAGCCGCCCTTCGAGCGATTGTCGAGGAAGGCCGGCAGCTTCTGGAGGTCCATGTGGCGTGTCTGGACGTCGATCTCGCCAGCCATGGCGCGCAGGTTGACGACCTCCAGGTTCTCGGCCAGGTTCAGCGACACTCTGTCGAAGTACGGCAGCTGGTTGCCCTGGGTGTCGACCACCCAGAAGTACGGGTTGCGTTCGAGCACCCAGTTCGCCGTGTTGATCGGCGAGACTGTCCGCCAGGGTGTCAGGACGGGACACTCTGGGTTGAGCTGGTAGTTGTTCTTGAATTTGATCAAGTTGACCCAGCTATCCTGGCGGGCTTCGGCGATCCTCTGATCAAGCTGCTCCTTGGCCGTGTACTTTGGATGGAACTGTTTCAAGTAGTGGGCCGGAGCGTAGGCCCCCTGGAAGCCGCCGTTGTTCGTGCCGCCCAGGGCGTGGCCACTGCCCACAAGTGTGAAGCCGGCCAGGACGTCGACGAACATCGGGTAGGGGTCGGGGAACTTGACGGCGACGGTCTGGTCGTCCACCTTCTCGAAGGTGCCAGGCTTGCCGCCGATGGACATCTCGGCAGTCCCGGTTGGCGTTAGCTCCTTGTTGGAGTACAGATCCTGGAACCAGAAGGTCAGGTCGTCCGCACCGAAGGGCTGGCCGTCGGACCACCGCATCCCCTTGCGCAGGACGAGCGTGATGGTGCGGCCGCCGTCGCTGACCTTCCACTCCTTGGCGACGGAGGGGTTGATCTTGGTGCCAGTGTAGTCGGCGAACAGGAGCTTGTCGGTGGCCATCACCCGGTTCATGTTCTCGCCGTCGGCCGGGCCGGTGAAGGCGCGGCGCCAGGTGCCGCCATACTTGCCGGTCTCGTGCAGCGGCTTGAGCACGAGGGGCTCCGCCGGCAGCCGCTGGTCGACGGGCGGGAGCTGGCCGCTCGAGACGAGCTGGGCGAGCATGGGAGCCTCGGCGAACTTCTTCGGCAGCTGGCCCGGGTCGGTCACCACTTCGGCGCCCTCGAGCTTGCCAATGAGCTGCTGGGCGCCGGTCCCGCTCGACGCCGGCTTGGCGGCGGTCGGCGCGCCCGCCGCGTCGGTCCTGGCCGTCGGCTCCGGCGATCGGGCCGCCGGGGCCGAGGGCGGCGGCGCCGCGCTACACGCGGACAGCAGCGACACGACGACCGCGCCCAGACTGCTCACAAACAGGCGGCGGCGCGAGATCACCGAGCTTCCATCCGAATCGACATCCAGCGGTCCGTGCACCCTCATTCTCCTTCCAGCGCTCGCCCAGGTCGGCTCGTGGCCGACGTGTCGTCCGGTCTACTCACCGTACGGGTCCGCCGCGTCGCGCAGCCCGTCGCCAAGAAAATTGAACGCCAGGATGGCCACGACCACCGGGACAGCTGGGTACAGCAGGTACGGTGAGATCGCCAGCGTCTGCACGTTGGACGCCTGCTGGAGCATGACGCCCCAGGAGATCGCTGGTGGCCGCAGCCCCAGTCCGAGGAAGCTGAGCGACGTCTCGAAAATGATGATCGCCGGCACTGCCAGCGTCGTCGCGGCGATGATGTGGCTCAGGAAGGACGGGACCATGTGGCGGAAGATGATGCGCATGCGACTGCAGCCAGCCAGCTCAGCCGTCATGACGAAGTCCTCCTCCCGCAACGAGAGGAATCGTCCGCGCACCACGCGAGCCAGCTCCGTCCACTGGATCAGGGCGAAGATGAGGGTCATGACGAAGAAGACCTTGATGATGTCCCAGTCCTTGGGCAGCGCCGCGCCGATGCCCATCCACAACGGGATTTGCGGGATCGAGCGCAGAATGTCGACCAGCCGCATGACCAGCGTGTCGATCAGGCCGCCAAAGTAGCCCGCCAGGCCGCCGAGCAGCACGCCGAGGAAGAGGCTGAGCGCGACGCTCGTCAAGCCGATCAGCAGCGACACCTGCGTCGCGTACATCAGGCGCGACCACTGATCCCGCCCCTGCACGTCGGTCCCCAGCAACAGGAGCGAGTTTTCGGCTGTTCGCCCCTCACCCTCGACGCCAAGCACATGCAGGTCCATGGGGATGAGGCCGAGCAGTTTGTACTCGAAGCCGTGGACGAACAGGCGCACCGGCACCTTCTGGTCCGGGTCGACGACGTAGACCCGCTTGAACGTCTGCTGATCGCGTGTCCCGACCAGGCCGTCGACGTAGGGGCTGAAGCGGCCGTTGTCGAACAGGTGCACTGGCTGGGGACCGATCAGGCCGCGCTGGGCCTCGGACGCCAGCGGATCGGCGTAGGCGAGGAAGTCGGCGAAGAGCACGCTCAGGTAGAACAGGATCAGCACGCCGGCGGACAGGAGAGCGAGCTTGTGCTTGCGAAAGCGCCACCACATGAGCTCCCATTGGGTGGCGACCGAGACGCGCTCCTCGGCCTCGGAGACCGTCGGCGCATCCGGGACGAGCGCGCGGATGGCTGGGCTTTCGGCGCTCACCGGCCCTCCAGGCGGATGCGGGGGTCGATCCACACCAGGAGCAGGTCGGAGATCAGGGAGCCGACCACTGTCAGCACGCTGATGAGCAGGATGATGGTGCCGGCCAGAAACATGTCGAGCGCGATCAGCGCCTTGAACAGCAGCGGCCCGACGGTCGGCAAGCTGAGAACGATGGACACGATGATGCTGCCGCCGACCAGCTGCGGCAGGACGAAGGGGATCTGGCTCACGAGGGGGTTGAGCGCCACCCGCACTGGATACTTCAGGATAGTCCGTGATTCCGTCAGGCCCTTGGCGCGGGCGGACACGACGTAGGGCTTGCGCTTCTCGTCCAGGAGGTTGGCGCGCATGATGCGGATCTGCTGCGCGGTGGCGGCCACGCCGAGCACGACGGCGGGGATCGGCAGGTGGCCGAGGAGATCGCGGAACTTGCCCCAGGTCCAGGGGGCGTCCAGGTACTCGGGTGAAAAAAGGCCGCCGATGTTCGAGTTGAAGTGCTCGAAGCCTATATACAGAGCGAGCAATGCCAGCAAGAAGTTCGGGATAGCCAATCCGATGAACCCGATGAACGTAAAGATGTAATCGAAAACGGAATACTGGCGCACCGCTGAGTAGATACCGATGGGTAGGGCCAGGAGCCAGGCGAACACGAGAGCGCTGAAGGAGACCGCCAGCGTCAAGGGGAGTCGATCGCCGATGACGTCCATAACGGGCCGGTTATACTCCATGGCCATGCCGAAGTTGCCGTGCAGAATGAGGCCAATCCAGCGCAGGTACTGGATGTACATCGGCTGGTCCAGACCGTACTGCGCCCGCAGGTTGGCCGCGTCCTCGGCGGATACGAGCCCGCCACTCTGCGCTAGCTGCGCAATGTAGGCGTCGACGTAGTCGCCAGGGGGCAGATGGATGATAATGAACGAGAGTATCGAGATGACGACGATGGTGAGCATCGCCAGGAGGACGCGTCGGATCAGGTAGCCAAGCATGGATGGCCTTGCGGTGGGTTCAAGTTCTGCTGATGCTTAGTGCTTAGTGCTTAGTGCTTAGTGCTTAAAGATCAGTGGCGACCGCTCGGACGAGCATGCCGAGACGGGGTTACGACTTGAAGAAGTACGTCGGTGTACGTGAGATGCCCGGCGTCTTGCCGTCTGGGCTGTTGTACATCCGTGCCGGGATGTTGCCCATGCTGTTCTTCACGATGCGCGTGCCCTGGGCGGCTGGGCTGAGGCCCACTGTCGCGATCACGTGGCACTCCTCGACGACGATCTTCCAGATCTCTTTCCCGAGCCTGACGCGCTCCTCCTCCTGGACGCCGAAGCCCTGCTTGAACTTCTCCATGATCTCCTTGATCTTTGGGGGCGGCTCCTTCCCCTGGGCGCCGGCCGACTGAAACCACTGGGCGAACAGCTGGCCGGCTGCGTCGCCCGGTGTGGGGTTGTACGGGAACACGTGGTCCGGGAAGGTGAACAGGTGCTCCGAGCCGTCGGCCAACCAGGCGTACAGCTGCGTCTGGTTCGCGCCGCCCATCTTCTCGGCCAGGCTGCGCTCGCGCTCCTGCACTGTCAGGTCGATGCCGATCTTGGTCCACTGCTGGCGGACCATCTCCATGATCTGGGTGAACTGGACGAACTGGCCGCCGAGCGTGGTGATCTCGAGCTTCAGACGCCCGGACCCGTCCTGGCGCAGCCGGAAGCCCTGCGGGTCCTTCTTGTCGAGCCCGAGCGCGTCCAGCATGTCGTTCGCCTTCTTCAGGTCGTACGTCGCCCACATCGTTCGGTACTCTGGGCCGGGGTTGTACTTGTTGGTGTCGGCCGGCGCCATCGAGGTCGGTGTGCCGAGGCCGAGCCAGAACGTCTCGTTCAGCTGGTCGCGCTCGATGCCCAGCGACAGCGCGCGGCGAAAGTCGGTGGTGTTGAACCACTTGTTGAGCTCGGCATCATCGGCGTAGCTCATGTTGAACTTGATGATGCAGTCGCCAGCGTAGTCGGCGACGTCGAGGTAGATCTTGTAGTCGCCCTTCTGCTGGTTCTCGAGGTAGACCGGCAGCTTCCCGAGGTCAATGTGCCTCTCCTGGTGGTCGAATTCTCCAGCGATAGCGCGCAGGTTCAGCACTTCGAGATTCTCGGCCAGCGTGAACACGACCTTGTCGATGTACGGCAGCTGGTTACCAGTGGTGTCGACGGCGTAGTAGTACGGATTGCGCTCGAAGGTCCATTGCGGGGTACTACTCGGCGAGGTCACTCTCCAGGGCGTCACGGTTGGCAGATCCAGATTCTTGGCGTAGTCGTTCAGGAACTTGAAGTACAGCACCCAGGTATCGAATTTGGCGTCCGTGGCGAGCTTCTGAACGGCGTCCTTGCCGCCCGGGGCGTACTTCGGGTGGAACTGCTTCAGGTAGTGAGCTGGCGCGAAGGAGCCCATCAGTTGGTCACCCTGGAAGGCGTGACCGCTCAGGGGCGTGGAGCCGGCCATGAGGTCGGCGAACAGGTAGTACGGCTCAGGAAACACGTAGCGGACCGTGTAGTCGTCACCCTTTTCCAGCTTGCCGGGCTTGCCGTTGATGGAAAACAGGATGTTCGGCGAGGGCAGCAGCTCCCTGTTCAGGTAGATGTCCTCGTACCAGAAGACGAAGTCGTCGGCGGTGAAGGGCTGGCCGTCCGACCACTTCATGCCCTTGCGGAGATGGAGCACGAACACCTTGCCGCCGTCCTGGAACTCGTACCCCTGGGCGACGTTCGGGACCGCCTTCTCGCCGGTGTAGTCCCAGAAGAGCAGGCTGTCCGGCCCCGTCACTGTACGGTTGCCGTTCCAGCGGTCGCCCGGCCCGGTGAACCCGCGGCGCCAGGTGCCGCCGTACTTGCCGATCTCGTGCAGTGGCTTGATGACGAGCGGCTGCTCGGGAAGCCGCTGCTCCACCGGCGGCAGCTTACCCGCCTTGACCTGCTCCGCCAACGACGGCGCCTCGCCGAACGTCTTAGGAAATTGGGCGCTGTCGACGACGATGCTCGGGCCTTCGAGCTGTCCGATCAGCTGGCGACCGGGCTTGGTGGCGGCCGCGCCCGCGCCGGCCGGTGCAGCCGTCGCCGGGGGCTGTGTCGGGCTGGTCGCCGGCGTCGCCGCGGGCGGCCGAGCGGCCGGCGGAGCGGGGCTGCAGGCTGCTAGGGCCACCCCGACCACCCCGAACAGAGCAGCGCCCGCGCTGCGCAGCACGTCGCGGCGACTGAGTGCCAAAGATCGTGACGTCCGAGCCATGGAGACCACCTCCCCTGTCACGGTCCTACCCCCAGTCCGTGAGAGGCGCATGTTACCAATGCCGAGCCGTTTGGACAACGTGCCGCGCGCTACGCTGGGTCCGCCTGCCCCTGCAACAGGTCCTGGCCCGGAGGAGTAGCCACGGCATGGGCTATCTTTCGGTGCCCGCGGGCGACCAGCCCGCCCTGGTAGCCGTACTCGTACGCGGCGGCGAGCTGTTCAGTCGGGTCACCACGCAGCTCCCGCCGCGGTCTGCCCCACGCGGCGTCGTTCCAGCCAGCGCGTATGGCGGCCGTCCGCCGCGCGCTGTGCTCTTTGCTGGACGTCACCATAGTCGACAGCCCCTCGATGCTCTACCAGAGATACGCTCGACAACAGGGGTTTGGTTCACCGTGGGCAGGCACTGGGCAGCCCAGCGGCGCCGAAGCACACGTGCTATGGGGACGTGGCCGTACCATGATGGCTAGCTCGCGCAATTGTGGGGGTTACTCGATGCGATTTGGATTGGACGTGGCGCAGCAGCGGGTCGAATTTGACGACGTCGTCCAGCGGACGCGCTTGGCTGAAGAGCTCGGGTTCGACGGCGCATGGGGCTTCGACCATTTCGTCCCCATGTATGGCGAGGGTCCTGGCAACTGTTTCGAGGGCATGACCACCCTGGCGGCGCTGGCCGGCGCCACGCGCCGCATTCGTCTCGGGCTGCTGGTCGCTGGCGTGACGTACCGCCATCCGTCCATCATGGCTTCCGAGGCTGTCACGGTGGACCATGCCAGCCACGGCCGGCTGGAGCTGAGCATCGGAGCGGCCTGGTTCGAGAAGGAGCACCGCCAGCTTGGCCTGGAGTTTCCCGCGACTGGCTCGCGCTTCGACTGGCTGGAGGATCAGCTGGAGATCTTCAAGCGGCTGTTCACGGGCGACGTGGTCTCGTACCAGGGGAAGCGGTTCAGCCTCCAGGACGCGCAGCTGCGCCCAACTCCTGTGCAGCGGCCCCATCCTCCGATCTGGATCGGGGGCAGCGGCCGGCGCCGAACGCTGCCTCTGGTGGCCCGGTACGCCGACGTCTGGCACGCTGGCAGCGCGGAGGGCTACAGCGAGCTCTCGGCCGAGATCGACCGCCACTGCCAGAGCATCGGGCGCGATCCGGCGGCGATTATGCGGGCATCATCGCTGTCGTTGTCTGAGCCGATGGATCAGATTCGCCGCAGCGCCGAGGCGAAGCGGGACATGGGTATCGGCTACCTGGTGTGTGGCTGGCCCGGGCAGGGGCGCGCCCAGGTGGAGCAGTTCGCGGTGGAGGTCATGCCGCACTTCACCGACTGAGCCGCGCTAAGCGCGTGGCGCGAACAAAGGCAGTTGGCGCGCGCGCCCGGGCGCATGCGCCCGGGCCGGTGCTCTCCGCGTGGCGCGTGGTTCTCCGAAGACCACGCAGGGCGAAGAAAAGGGCCGACCGCCAGATGTGAGGTCTGGAGGCCGACCCGTCTTCAGGAACGCGCTACGCGCGCGGCCCGCTTGCGACTACTGACCGTTGTTCGCCGCCTGGCGACCCGACGTCGCGGTGGCGTCGTGGTTGCCCCTCTGGCTCGTGCTGTTCGACTGGTGGGACGAGGCGCTGTTGGAGGCGCTGCCCATCTGATCGGACGCCGCGGTGCCAGTCTGGCTCGTGCTGTTCATGCCAGCCAGTGTCGGGTTCTGCGACTGGCTGGAGCTGTTCGAGCCGCTCTGGTTGGCGGACGGGTTTGCCGTCGCCGTCGCGGCGCCGTTGTTCGTGGCGCCGCCGCTCATGGCGCTGGTGCTGTTGCCGCTCTGTGTCACCGAGGCGGTGAGAGCGTTGGCAGACACGCCGCCAAGCTGGGCAGCGGACGCGCTGTTGTTGCCGGTGGAGCCGGCGATGTTGCCGTTGCTGGAGCCGCCGTTGGCGCCGCCTGCTATCGCCGTGCCGCTGAGGTGGCCACTGTTGCTGCCACCCATAGCGGAAACCGCGCCACCAGTGGTCGTGGAGGAGCCGCTCGCCGAGGAGAGCGCGCCGCTAGCGCCACCGTTGCCGGCCGTGCCGGAGCCGTTGCCGCTGCCACCAGCGCCCATGCCACTGCCGGAGCCGCCAGTGCCCATGCCGCTGCCGTTGCCGCCGTAGGCAGCCCCGGAGGCGTAGCCGCCCACGCCAGCGCCATCGCCGTTGCCGGCCGAGCCGCTGCCCGAGCCGTTGCCAGCGCTGCCGCTGCCGCTGCCGCTGCCGCCAGAGCCAGTGCCATTGCCTGTGCCGCCGGTGGCCGAGCCGGAGCCGGTGCTGTTGCTGGCCGAGCCGCTGCTGGCGGAGGCATCGCTGTCGCCGCTGTAGCCCATGTCCTCGGCCAGGGACGCCGCGATTGCCGCCGCGAGGCTGCCGGCGCTGTTGCCGCCGTTCAGACCGCTGACGCCAGCGCCGCCATCGCCACCGTTGTTGCTGGAGTTGCCGCCAGAGCCACCGTTGCCGTTGGCGCTGCCGCCATCGCCACCGTTGTTGCTCGAGCCTCCACCAACGCCAGTGTTGCCGCCGGCGTCGCCGCCGATGGTCAGCGGTGTAGCGTCGCCACCACGGCCGCCGTTGTTGCTGGCGTTGCCGCCAGAGCCGCCGTTGCCGCTGGCGCCGCCGCCATCGCCACCATTGAAGCTGGCATTGCCGCCATCGCCGCCAGTCGAGCCCGCGAGCGAGCCCGCGTTGCCGCTGCCGGAGGTGCTGGTGTTGCTGGCCGCACCGGCGACGCCGTTGCCACTGCCACCGGACTGGTTGGACGTGGCGCCGACCGCGCCGCCGCTGGCGTTGATCGTGCCGCTAGCGGACGAGGCGCCGGTGTTGTTCGTCGCGTTCGCGTTGCCCCGGATGCTGGCATCCGAGCTCTGCGGCGCGTTCACCGTCAGAGACGCCGACGGGCCCGTGGCCACGGCTGGGCCGGAGATCGTGAAGGACGTCGCCCCAGCGTCCGCGCTCTGCGAGCTGCTGTTGGAGCTGGACTGGGCACCACCGGTCTGGGTGGCCGCCTGGCCCTGGGTCAGAGGCGAGGACGCACCGGCCACGTTGCCGGTGGCGCCGCTCTGCCCGACGCCCGCGCCCTGCGTGCTGCTGGCGCTGTTGTCGCTGCTGGCCATCGGGTTGGACGACTGGGCAGCGATCGGCACCGCCGCCTGCAGGGCCGCCTGGCACGCCGCGTTGGCGTAGTCGTAGCTGGCGCTGCAGTCCTTGTGCACCGTGATCGGCTGCCCCATGACTGTCGCCGGAAGAATCAGCGCGCCCACCAGCGCCACGGAACTCAGTCCCGCGGCGATTCCGGGCGCAAGCTTGCCCTTGAAACTAAGCATCTCTGTCTACGTCCTCTGCCCTCGTGGTGTGGCGTCCTGGGCTGCCACGCTGTCCTGTACCCCGTCCGTCCTGTCCGATGCCCTGCACCGGCCCACATCCCGCGGCTGTGTGTGACCGGACCGCCGGTGAGGACGGCGACCTGGACTAGAGGGCCCGCCGCGGCTTCGGAGCCCCGTCCTGCCAAATGTACCGCCGGGACGGTCCGCGTAGGGCCTTCCGCGGTTGAAAACTTGTTGAGAGCTGGTATTCGTGGACCACGGACGGCCAGGCACGGTAGGGCTTCCTCTTGATCACGGCCGCCTTCGACGCCTCGTTCGCGGCTAGCCCTGGTCGACGCCAGCGAGAGACAGGACACCGCGCATGCGCTGGGCGGCGCGATCCGGCTCGCGCAGCAGCCCCGCGCCGTCGGCCAGCACGAACAGGCGGGCCAGGTGCTGGATCGATCGTCCGCTCTCGAGCCCGCCGACCATGCGGAAGTGCTCCTGGTGCCCGTTGAGGAAGGCGAGGAAGACGACCCCCGTCTTGTAGTAGACAGTCGGCGCCGTGAAGATGTGGCGCGACAAGGGCACCGTGGGCTCGAGGATGGCGTCGAAGCGGGCGCAGTCGCCCGCGTCCAGCGCCAGCAGCGCGGCCGACGCCGCGGGAGCGATGGCGTCGAAGGCGCCGAGGAGCGCATCGCTGTAGCGCTCGCCGTCCCCCTTGATAGTGGTGGGGTAGTCGAAGTCGTCGCCCGTGAACATGTGGACCCCGTCAGGAAGGCGGCGCCGCATCGCCAGCTCGCGCCGCTGGTCCAGGAGCGACAGCTTCAAGCCTTCGACGCGCGAGGCGTGCCGGGTGAGGATGTCCACCAGAACGTCCATAGCGCCGTCCAGGTCGGCGGCGCCCCAGTAGCCGGCGAGCTGCGGGTCGAACATATCGCCCAGCCAGTGCACCAGCGCCGGCCGCGCCAGCTTGCCCAGGACGGTGTCGTACACCTGGCGGTAGTCGCCTGGGCCGCGGGCGATGCGCGCCAGCTCGCGACTGGCCATCAGCACCACCTGGCCGCCCTGCGCCTCGACGAACTCGCACTGCTCCTCGTAGGCGGCCTCGACATCGCGCAAGGTGCGGGCGCTGCCGGGTGCCAGGTGGTCTGTCTGGGCGCCACACACGATGCGACCGCCAACGGCGCGCGCCTCGGCAACGGAGCGTCGGATCAGCTCTCGGGCGCCGTCCCAGTCCAGGCCCATGCCGCGCTGCGCCGTGTCCATCGCTTCCGCGACGCCGAGCCCGTACGACCAGATGTGCCGCCGAAAGGCGAGCGTCTTGTCCCAGTCGATGGCGGCGGGCGAGAGCGGGGTGGTATCGGCCAGAGGGTCCGCGACGACGTGCACCGCGGCGTACGGGACGCGGCTGCGTGGCGGGGCTCCGCCGGCGGCGTAGCGGAACTGGCCGACGACCCGGTATGCGACAGTTCCCCGGTCGGGCGTCGGCAGGCGAAGCACCTGGCCGGCGCGCGTCGGGGACGCCACGCGGCTCGGCGCGCGATCGTTGTTCGGCGTCCCGGAGAAGAGGTCCCGTCCGGCCACGAGAGCGCGGATCTTGCCGTCGGCGATGGAGCGCGACAGCATCCAGAAGCCGCAGTCCGGATGCACGTAGGCGATGCGGTCGGCCCCGCCCAGGATGGACGCGGCGCGCTCCATGCGTCGGGCCACCTGGCTGGGCGACTCGGTGGCGGTGTCCTTGACGTCGATGACGCCCACGCCGAAACGCACGTTGTCCAGGTCGGCCAGGACGTCGAGGTCGGCAAAGTCGGTTCGCGCCGTTTCCAACACCACGTGGTCGGCGCGAAGCTGCTCGAAGAAAGGGCGAAGCGCCGCCAGCCGCCCTTGCTGGATCCGGTTGCCGCCGTAGTTGCCGAAGCAGAGGTGCACCGCGGGCCGCCCCGGCACGGCGTCGAGGACCAAGTTGACCGCCTCGGCCGCGAGCAGGCAGTCCCCGGGGTTTCCCGGCAGGTTAGCTTCGTCCACCTGCACCACGTCGGCATCAACCTCGGCGATCTGCGCGGCCAGGGCCCGCGCCAGCGCCATGACGAGGCCAGGGAGGTCGCCGTAGTGCCGGTCGAGCAGCATGCGACCGAGCATGTACGGGCTGGTGACGGTGAATTTCAGCGGGCCACGCGCCAGCGCCCGGGCGCGCCGGAACGCGGCCACCAGGTCCAGCGTCCCTTCGCCCACCTCACCCTCGACGACGGCCGCCGGGCGGCGGCGAAACCCGAGATGCTGCTGCGCCGCGAAGACCCGCAGATCGTCCCGTGTGATCGCGGATCGGACGCCCGCCAGCGGCCGGACGAAGTACTCGATCATCCCGTTGGTCTCGGGATGGTTCACGTCGAACCGCGACAGCTCGCCGTCGGTGAGGAGGTCGATGCCAGCCCGCTCCTGGAGCGAGAGCACCACGCGGGTCGCGTCTTCGAGGCCTTGCGTGGTCGGGTGAGCGCGCAGCCAGTCGGGAACGGGGTAGCTGCCGACGAGGGTAGTTTGTATTGACACCGAGAGCAGCCGCAGCATAGCATGGCGCCGCGTTGGGCCCGGCCGTGTCCACTTCTGGCCGAGATGCGCCGCAGACCGCCATCTCGATCCGCCGACTCCGCGTCAGCTACGGTCGGACGGTGGCCCTGAGCGATACCTCGCTGGACATCGGGCCGCGGGAATTCGTCAGCCTGCTCGGCCCGTCCGGCTGCGGCAAGACGACGCTGCTGAAGGTCGTCGGCGGGCTCATCCGCCCGTCAGGCGGGGAGGTGTGGATTGGCGATGGGACCGTCGACGAGGCGCGCCGCCGCCGCGCCTTCGGTTTCGTGTTCCAGGATGCCACCCTGCTGCCGTGGCGGCGGGCGCGGTCGAACGCGGCCCTGCTGGCCGAGATCATCGGCGGCGGCGCCATCGACCACGCCAGGATCGCCACGCTGCTCCGCTCGGTCGGGCTGGTGGGTTTCGAGGACAGCTACCCGGGCCAGCTCTCCGGTGGCATGAAGCAGCGCGTCGCCATCGTCCGTGCCCTCGCCTTCGAGCCGCGGGTGCTGCTCATGGACGAGCCGTTCGCTGCCCTCGACGCGCTGACGCGCGACCGCCTGGGCGAAGTGCTACTAAACGTCTGGGCGGGCTCCAAGCCGGTGCTGTTCGTCACGCACTCGATCGAGGAGGCGGCCTTTCTGAGCGACCGGGTCGTCGTGATGACGGCTCGTCCCGGCCGGGTGCTCGCGGACGTCCCAGTGACCCTCGGCCGCCCGCGCACGCACCAGATAAAGGAGTCACGGGCGTTCTTTGACATAACACGCCAGCTGCGCCGCCTGATCGACGCGGCGCAGTCGGCCGACGGCGAGATCGCGCGGTGACGCTGCGCGAGGAGGTCGTCGTGGGCGATGGGCCGAGCGGGCCGGTGGCCAACCCACTCGTCCATGCCGTGCGCACTGTCCTGCCGACGCTGTTTCTGCTGCTGTGCGTCGCGCTCTGGCAGGCGAGCGTCGTGCTGCTGCACGTCAGCACCTTCGTGCTGCCAGCGCCGACGCTGATCGTCGCGCGCATCGTGCGCTCGTGGCCGGAGATCCTGCCGAACGCGGTGGTCACCCTCCAGGAGACGCTTGTCGGGTTTGCTCTCGGGGCGGTCGTAGGGTTCGTCCTGGCGCTGCTCATCGCCTACTCGCCCCTGTTCGAGCAGATGCTGTACCCGCTCATCGTGGCCTCACAGGCAGTCCCGAAGATCGCCGTGGCACCGCTGTTCATTCTGTGGTTCGGGTTCGGCATCTGGCCCAAGGTGGTCGTGACAGTCCTGCTCGTGTTCTTCCCGGTCGTCGTCACTAGCGCCGAGGGGCTGATGAGCGTTGACCGCAGCCTGATCGACCTGTTGCGGTCGGTCAGCGCCAATCCCTGGCAGGTGTTCGTGAAGGTGCGGCTGCCGCACGCGCTGCCACAGGTGCTGGCCGGGCTGAAGATCGCCATCGCCCTTGCTGTCGTGGGCGCGGTCGTGGGCGAGTGGGTGGGCGCCGACAAGGGGCTGGGGTACCTGATCATCTTCGCCAACAGCCAGCTCGACACGACGCTCGCGTTCGCCGCCATCACCATCCTGGTGATCATCGGCGTTGCGCTGTTCATGGCGGTCGACCTCGTCGGGCGCTTGGTGACCCCCTGGCACCGGGTTCGCACTATCGACCCCGGCATGTAGGCTCCGAACGGACGGACAAGGAGGACGGCCATGCGAAGACCCTCGTGGAGACGGCTCGTGCTCAGCCTGGCGACCGCGGCCGCGGTCGCTGGTTGCAGCGGGGGCGCCGCGCCGGCCAATACGGGACCGGCTCCCGCCGCCACGAGCTCGAGCTCGGGCTCGGGCTCGCCGGCCGCGGCGGCCGGCGGGTCGTGCCCTGCGCCCTTGCACTTCACAGTACGACTCAACTTCGTGCTCGACGACGAGCAGGTACCTTATTTCACTGCGCTGGACAAGGGCTGGTACAAGGAGCAGTGCCTCGACCCCGAGTTCCAGGCGGGCACCGGCTCCACCAACACGGTCCAGCTCGTCGGCAACGGCAGCGCCGACATGGGCGTGGCCGATACGGTGGTCATCATGGCCGGCCAGGCGCAGGGCATCGACCTCCAGGCGTTCGGCGTCATCTACCAGCACAACCCAACCGCCCTGTTGATCCGCACGTCGTCGCTGGCACCGGACCAGCTGAATGCCGACAAGCCGAGCGCCGACATCCTGTACGGCAAGACCTACGGCGCAGTGATCGCCGGCTCCCCTTTCACTTTCTACAAAGCCTTCATCAAGCAGCAAAATCTAGACGCGAGCAAAGTGAAGCAGGTGAACATCTCGCCGCCAGGCTTTACCGAGATGGCGGCCGGACAGGTCGACTTCATCGCCACCTTCTTCACCACAGCCCCAGTGCTCGAAGGGCTGGGCGTCCCGCTCAAGGTGTTCAAGCTCGAAGACTATGGCCAGAAGGCTTACGGACTAAGCTACTTCAGCACGACGACGTGGATCGCGGGCCACGGCGACGCGATACCGAAATTTTTGCAGGTGACCCGGCGCGCTATCGAGTACACGGACCAGAACCCTGAGGAAGGGGTGAAACTGCTGTGCAACCACAACCAGTCGATCTGCGCCGACGACAAGGCGCTGGCGACGAACGTTCAGGAGCAGAAGCTGCAAATGCCCCTCTACGAGAACCTCACGCCTGGCAAGCCGATGTTCTGCGCCGACGTGGGCACGTGGAACGCCACGGCGCAGCTGCTGGTGGACGCGGGCGCCATCCAGGCTGCGCCGGACCCGAGCACGTCGTTCACCAACAAGTTTGTCGGCGGCTGCTGAGGACAGGCAAGGTAAACGGCGCATGAAGCTTGGTGTGTTCGTCCCCTCGTATCTGCTGCCGGGGTCCGCTGCCCAGCACGGCGATCAGATTCGCCGCTTCGCTGTCAGAGCGGAGGAGCTCGGCTTCGCGTCGCTGTTCATCACCGACCACCTTCTGACCGCCAGGCGCTTCTACCGGGTCAGCTGGACCGAGCCGCTGATGACACTCAGCCACGTGGCGGCGGTCACCAGCCGGGTCCAGCTCGGGACGTCGGTTCTCGTCCTGCCAACACACAACCCCGTCGTCCTGGCCAAGGAGATCGCCACCCTCCAGCACCTCAGCGACGGGCGCTACATCTACGGGGTCGGCACGGGCTGGTACCCGCCCGAGTTCGAGTCGACCGGAGGCACGCGACAGCAGCGTGGCGGGCGTACCGACGAGGTGCTCGAGGCGTCCATGCAGCTGCTGCGGGGGGCGAACCAGACCTACCACGGCCGCTACTACGACTTCGACGACATAACTGTGGAGCCGCTGAGCCAGCTCCCGCCGGTGTGGGTCGCGGGCGGCCGCCAGTACGCGCACGAGGCGTCGCCGGACCAGAACGCGATGGACCCCCGCGTGCTCCAGCGGATCTGCCGCTGGGATGGCTGGATCGCGCGCCCAACGTCGCCACCCGACGAGATAGCGCTGGATCTGGCCGAGATCGACGCCGAGCTGGTACGCCAGGGGACGTCCCGTCGGCAGAAGGGCTTCGTGGTCGCCCACGAGAACTTCTGCTGGCTGACCGAGAAGACGAACCGGGACGACGTGATCGCCGAGCAGCAGCGCTACGTCCTCGGCGTCGTCTCGGACGAGCGGCCGTGGGAGTACATCGACGCGGTGTACCTGACGGGGACGATCGACGACATCCAGCGGCGCATCCAGGAGCGGATCGACGTGGGGATCGAGCACATGTTTCTGCACACCATGACCGCGGACCTGGGTCAGCTCGAGCTGTTCGCCAAGCACCTCCTCGAGCCCTTCAAGCGCGCCGGCCCGGGGCGGCCGGCGGTCGGCGCTTGACCGACGCGGGACGTCTCAGGTGGCCCAGTCGTCCCAGGGCGCCACGGTCAACCCTGCCCGGGCGAGGCTGGCAATCTGAGCGGTGACGACGACGTAGTCGGCTAGCGTAGGGGCGGTGGCCAGGTCGTAGATCCGCTGGAGCACGTTTCGCAGCCGCGCCCGCTCCTGGATCAGCAGGAGCGTGTACTCGCGGCTGTACGGCTCGTTCATCAAGCCGCGCCGGACCGGCCTGCGCCAACAATCCTCATGGAATGTAGTAGGCTGGCTCGGCATCGTGTTGCGGTTGAGCCGTGTCGCGCCATGCGTTGAGCATTGGCCCGCCATGCCCCCGCCCGCGCGAGTGGCGGACCGCCAGGCGCGTCGCCCGGGGCAGTTGCCGCACCGAGAATCAGGCGTGTCGTCTTGCCGGCCGAGCTGTGCGTTCCGGCCATGCCGCGAGCGTAGCCCTGAGGTGGCGGGGAAGAGATTCGAACTCTTGGCCAAGGGCTTATGAGTCCCCTGCTCTACCACTGAGCTACCCCGCCGGTGCGGACGGCAAGTATACCAAGCGGCCGTGCCGCCCTCCTGCGAGACTCGCCGAGTGGTCGAGAGGTGGGCGTTGAGGGACCTGACGGCTGACGGCTGACGGCTGACGGCTGACGGCTGACGGCTTAAAGTGAAAGGCCGACGCGGGGGAGGTGCGTCGGCCTTTCCAGGCGGCGGGTTGGCCAGGGGGTAGCCAAGCCCGCGTCTGCTCGCGGGCGTTCGGGGGGGCGAACGTGACCGCGACTGCCTTTACTTTACGAGTGTGCCAGATGGCCGTGGCAGGGTCGATCGGTCCGAGCCGCGGTGGGAAATCTCCCCACCGGCCCGTGCGCTCAGTATCAGTAGCGGTAGTCCAACGCCCCGGTCACCTCGGACGGGTGCACCGTGCGCGACCGCGGGATGACTACCACATAGGGAGGGACGCGCCGCTCGGTGTACGCCACACCGAGATCGCCAAGCCGCGCCTCGAGCTCCGGCCGGCTCTCGCCAGTGACCAGCACGTACGCCGGGCGCGCGGCCGTCTCGACAAGCGGCCGGTATTCGGGGAAGCGGTCGATGCCGCCGGCCTGGACGTCGTACCAGTCGTACGCGACAAGCTCCTGGCCCGCGGCTCGCGCGTCCAGCATCAGCGGCAGGCCGGCCCAGTGGTTCAGCCAGATGCGTGTCACCCCCTCCTGCCGCAGCGTGGCGAGCAGGGGACCGTTGTCCCGCGGCAGCTTCGACCAGTACGGTGATTGGAATGCCGCGACGGGGTCGGCCGAGCGCCACTGGAAGGCGTTGACGGCGAGGGTTACCGCGGCCAGGGCCAGTCCCAGCGGCCGCCGCCAGCGCCAGGCGGCGGCAAAGAAGCAGCCGAGGACGACCGCCAGAGCGTGCCAGATGGGTGGCGCGTAGCGGCCGGTGGCGTCGAAGCCGTACGGGTTGACGGCCGGCCCGCCGAAGCCACTCAGAACGAAGACGACCGGGATCCCGATCAGCAGCAGGAGAACCGCGTCCAGCGGTCGCCAGCCCGGTCGGGGCCAGCGACCGGCCAGAGCAGCCCAGGCGACGGCCGTGGCTGCCAGGGCCGCGGTGACCACTGCGGCGGACAGGGGACTCGGACCCCAGGGATGCCACAGGCCAGCCCCGCGGGGCAGGTCGCCATTCCACCAGGCCGACAGGACGGCCAGTCGGTCAGCCGTCTGGCCGGCGACGCCGTGGGCCACGAACTGGAGAGTGGCACCACCGGTGCGCCAGTTGTACAGGAGAAACGGACTAGCGCCGACGAGGAACGCGCCAGCGCCCATCGCGGCACAGCGCAGCAGGCGGCCGCCATGCACGCGCAGCAGGACGAGCAGCGCTGCCGGCAGCAGGTACCAGACCGCGAGCGGGTGCATGAAGAAGGCGGCCCCGCCCGCGGCGCCGCAGACGATGGTCCAGACGGTGTCCCGCGGGCGGCGCGGGGGAAAGGCCAGCCGGATGGCGCCAAGCAGCGCCAGCGAGCCGGCGACCATCACTTCCGTGTACGGTGCCCACGGCTTCAGCGTCATCGCCAGCACGTAGACCGGCGGCAGGGCCACCAGAGCCGCGGTGAACCAGGCGGCGGTCCGGCCGCCCACCTCCCGCGCGAGCAGCGCGGAGACGGGGACCAGGGCGAGCGAGCCGACGAGCGCGGGGACTTTGGCCGACACGCGGGACACACCAGCCACGACGTAGCTGACGGCCATCAGGTACGGCTCCCAGGCTGCCGCGTACGTCTGGTTCTTCAGCATGATCGGTCGGTCGCCGGCGAGGATGCCGACAGCCATAAGGGCCGACAGCGCATCGTCGCCGTCGAGCAGCCAGCTGGAGCGCACCAGCAGGACCAGTCGGACGACCAGGGCGACGGCGAGCAGGGCGGCCATTAGGCCCAGCGTGACCAGTGGCCGCCGGGCTGGCGAGGCGCCGCGGGCAGCGGCGCTGGGCGGGGAAGCCAGGAATACGCCAGGCAGGAGGCGACTCCGGACCGGCCCGTCTAGGGCTCGGCGGGAGGGGCGAGCGCCGACAGGGCCACCTCCAGTAGACGCGACTCGACGATCCCAGACGAAGACAGGACGGGCAATCGCACGGCGTGGCGTGTCGTCTCGGCGACCACGGCTGCCGGCACCAGACCGACGAGCTCGCTCGCGACCACTGGCACGCCGTGGCGGGCCGCCTCCTCGGCGACCCGCGCGAACGCGACGTGTAGCGGCGTCCTGGTGGTGTCGAGGAGGTTCATGGACACCTGCATGATGTCCGGGTCGGCCGTCGGGAAGCCGCGCGCCTGGACCGCCGGCAGGCCGCCACTCGACTCGCGGACAGCGCGCGCCACGCTGCGCGCGACGGCCAGGTCGGCGGTGGCCAGGGTCACGTTGTACGCGACCAGGAAGTGGCGGGCGCCGACCGCCGTGGCTCCAGCCGGGCCCACCCTGGCCGGTCCGAAGTCGGGTGCGTAGCCCGGCTCCGCTATGCGCCCCGACAGCTCCTCGAACCCGCCACCCCGGATGTCGGGCAGCCGTCGTCGCTCGGGTCGCGCGGCCGCTTCGCCGTACAGGTAGACCGGCAGACCAAGCTCGGCGGCGATGCGGCGACCAACGCGTCGCGCGAGCTCGACGCAGACGGCCATCGGCGTCGCGCCCAGCGGCACGAACGGCACGACGTCCGTCGCGCCGATGCGCGGATGGACGCCGCTGTGCCGGCGGAGGTCGATCAGCTCGCCGGCCCGCGCGGCGCAGCGGAAGGCAGCCTCAGCCACCGCACCCGCGCTGCCGACGAAGGTTAGCACCAGGCGGTTGTGCACCGGGTCGGCGTGGCGATCGAGCACCATGACGCCGCGGACGTTTGACGCGGACGACGCGATGGCGTCCATGACGTCCTGTCGGCGTCCCTCGCTGAAGTTGGGAACGCATTCAACAGTGGCCGAGCCGCGCCGGTCTACCATGTGACTGACGTACATTGGACGACGCCACGAACAAGGGTAACGGCTCGATCCTCGACGGGTCCGTCCGGGCCCTGCTGGACAGCCTGGCCTCGTCGTCGCCCGCGCCTGGCGGCGGCGCCGCGGCGGCGCTGACCGGCGCCCTGGGTGCGGCCCTGGTCCAGATGACGGCCAACTTGACCATCGGCAAGCCGCGGTACGCGTCAGTCCACGAGCAGGCGCGCGCGCTGGAGTCGGCGGCCGACACGGCTCGACACCGCCTGGAGGAGCTGGCCGACGAGGACTCGGCGGCGTTCGCCAGGGTCTCGGCCGCCTACGGACTGCCTCGGGCGACCGATGGCGAGCGCGCTGACCGCGACGCCGCCATCCAGGACAGCCTCCGGGGCGCGGCCCAGGTGCCCCTGGAGACGGCCCGGACGTGCCGTCAGGTTCTGCATCTGGCCGAGGGGGCGGCGCCCGTGCTCAATCGGTCGGTGATCGCGGACGTCATGGTCGGCGCTCAGCTGGCGAACGCCGGGCTCGCCGGCGCGGCGATCAACGTCGAGGTGAACATCGCCAGTATCACGGACCCCGCGGCCGCGCTCGGCCTGCGGGCTGAGCTAGACGTCGTCGTCGCCGGGGCCACTGAGCTGCGCGAGCGCATCGTCGCCGCCGGCCGGGCGCGCCTGGTCGCGCTCAACTAAATTTAGCGGCGGGTCGTGGGCGCACAGCTCGGCAACGGCGTTGGCGACGGCGGCCGCGGCGGTCGCCTGGTCGTCCGGCAGCAGAAGCAGGCGTGCCGTTGGGCGCTGTGACCCCAGCCAGCGCCGGACGACGGCGACGTCGGCGGGCTCGGTGAGAGGCGTCCCCGCGGCTAGCGCAGCCCTGGTGAAAGCCGTCGGCTCACCGCCCTGGCAGACCCCCTGGAACAGCAGCACGCCGCGGTCGACGATGAACAGCTCCACCCCAGCCGGGCCCGGTCGAACCAGGGCGTACTGCGCCTCGCGGGGGTCAGCCGGGAGCAACCGGGTGGCAGGATCGTACGCCAGAGCGGCGGCCAGCAAGCCCTGCCAACGGCGCATGGCCGCGTAGTCGCGCGTTTGGCTAGCCGCCGCCAGGCGTCGACGGGCACGCTCGATCCCGCCCGCGGTACTGCCGCTGAGGAACGCCCAGCAGTCCCCGAGGCTGGCCTGGTACTCGTCGTCCGAGGCAGAGAGGCGCAGCTCATGGAGCCCGAACAACACGTGGCCGAGGGCGCGGACGCTCATGGCCTGCGCGGCGTTACGGAAAGGGCCGAGGTACTGCGCGCCGTCGTCCAGGGGAGCGTCGGCCAACTCCAGACGGCGCCGGGCCTGACGGCGACCGCCTCGCCGCGGGCTCGCCGCTGGCGGGAGGCGCAGCCAGGTGCGCCAGGGATGCGAGCGCCGCTGGGTGTTGAAGCGTGGCCCGAGCGCGCGAATGCTCCGGCCTTCGACGATGAGCGCTTCCAGCTCGCTACCGCAGGCGTGGGGGTCCACCGAGCGGACTGTCTCCGTGAGCCCTTCCAGACGACGGGTGGCGCCCAGCGGCCGGTTGACGTACGCGGCCAGTCGGCTACGGAGGCGGCGGGCCTTGCCGATGTAGACGGCGTCGCCTTGGCCGTCGCGCATCACGTAGACCCCGGGCTGGTCCGGCGCCGCACCAAGGGTCGTGCCCGAGCGCAGCGGCAGCGTCCGGCCGTCGCCCTCCGGCGCTATCCACGGCAGCGCCGCCGCGGGCGCCTGTTCAAACCGTTTGAACAGCTGAACTGCGACCCGCGCCAGCGTGCCCGCGTCGCTGTCGACGTGACCCAACCGCGCCGGACTGACGCCGACCCGCTGCGCAATCACTCCGAGCGTGGGCTTGGCGCCAAGACCCAGGCAGGCGTCTGCCAGGTGGCCCAGATCCAGCAGCCAGCACCGGGGCAAGACCCGCCCGACGCGACGCGCTTCGTGCGTCAGGCACTGCCAGCCAAGCAGCACCTCCATGGCGACGACGGGCCGGTCGGCGAGGAAGTCTGCCAGCTCATCGGCCACATCCTCGAACGCGGGGAACGTGTCAAGGTTGCGCCCGTCGACGCCGAGCTGCTCGAGGACGTAGCGGGGCACCCTCACGCCGGGATTCACGATCTGGCTGAACCGTCCCGCGACAGCCTCCCCGACGAGCCGGAGCGCCGTGATGCCCGCGACGCGGGCGCGCGACACGTGCGCAGCTGTGGCGACCACCACGAGGGCCGTGAAGGATTGGTCGCTGGTGGACGACCCCGACTCCTGGCGCGCGAGCGTCCAGATACCGTCGGCCGAGCGCGCCAGCTGGGCGTCGGACAGCAGGGGTGCCAGCAGGCGGTCCTGCAGCGCGGGTGGCACGCGTGCCCCATACACGTGGCTCAGAAGCTCGTCCTGCGTGACCCGCGAGCGCAGCGCCAAGAGCGCCCGCGCTCGCTCGCGCAGCTGGAGGTACTCGGCGCCCATGCTCGGCTGGCGGCCCTACGACTGGGCTGGGTTCAGGATGAAGGCTCGCACCTGCCGCTCCACCCACGCCTCGCTCCACGGGGTGCCTGCATCTCCGCCCAGCAGGGGGCCGAGGTGCTGGTCGCGCAGAACCCCTTGCTTGTCCACGAGGAAAGATGCCGGCAGAGCGCGAACGCCGTAGGCGCGGGTGACGGAGCCATCCTCGTCCAACAGCGCGGGCGTCGTGAAAGCGATCTCGGCCAGGTACGGGCGGACAGTCGGCGTGCCCTCCTGCAAGTTGACAGGGTAGAGGGCGAAGGAGCCGGCGGGCAGCGTGTCCGCCAGGCGCTGGAGGGCCGGCATCTCTGCCCGGCACGGCTGGCACCAGGTCGCCCAGAAGTTCACCAGGACGACCTTACCCTGTTGCTGGGCCAGGTCGGCGGCGCCGCCCTCCGCGAGTGGCAGACGGATGGGGGGAGCCGGGGCACCGCGCTCGGCGATGTGCGAGCCGCCGTCCGTGGCCGAGCCGTCGCCGAGTCGGGCACGCCAGGTCCCGACGACGGCGATGGCTGCGACGCCGAAGGCTGCGACCAGCAAGACCAGCAGAAGAGCTGCACGGGGGTGCCGCACGACGAAGAAGCCTGCCCGACATTGTAGGCAGTAGGCAACGCTACGCCGTTCCTCCGCTGGGTGCGTGCTAGCCTAAGGACGTGGTCGAGAGCTCGCGCGTATCGGACCTGGTGGCGAGCTTGCTGTCCGCGGACGCCGACGCCCAGATAGCGCTGCTGCGCGCGGCCGACGTGTCCGACGTCCCGCGGGTGGTCGTGGCGTTGGGGCGCGAGCGCAGCGACAGCGCCGCCCGCGCGCTCGCCCTCATCGACGGGGTAATCGACGACCGAGCCGCGCGTAAGGCGGCGCGCCGCGAGCTGCACCGTCTGCACGCCAGCGGCATACGGCCGCCGGACGTGGCCGCGCTGACACGGAGCGCCGCCCCCGCCGCGCCGGCGCCGCCCGCCGTGGTGTCGCAGGAGGCATGGGCGACTGCCATCGACAGCGAGGGGGCGCGCCGCCTGTGGCTGGTGGGGGATAGAGCGCTGGGCGGGGTGTGGCTGGCCGACCTGGTCCTCGAGGACATCGCGGGATTGACCGAGCTGGAGCTGATCGACACGACGCGCAAGCGCTTCCAGCGCGAGCTGAGCGAGCTGCGACGCGATCCCGTCTGGGCCTGGGTGCAGCTGCCGGTGGCGTACGCCAAAGGGTTGGTCGGCGAGGGTGTAGCGCTGGCCCGCGAGCTCGAGGCGAAGAAGCCGCTGCCCACGCACTACCCGCGGTTCAGCGAGCTGTTCGGGGAGCCGCCGGCCGACCCGGGGCGCCCACTGGTGTACGAAGCGGTGAGCCCCGTCGAGGCGCGGCTGCACCCCGAGTGGCTGGAGCTGTCGGATGAGGTCCTGTCCGAGCCAGAGGTGGCGGCTTGGGCGCTGGTGCCGACCCCCGAGCTCAGTCGGCGGGCCATCGAGGTAGCGCGCTCACGCCACTCAGTGGTCGTGCTGCCTGGGAACCCGCCCGAGCGGCAGGCCCAAGCCCTGCTCGATGACGCGGCGCGCGAGCTGGTCACGCCCGCCGTGCGGCGTGGCCTGCGGCGGCGGCTCGAGGAGACCGCTTACATCTTTCAGCAGTCGCACCGGCCATTGCAGGCGCGACGGGCGGTGGCGGTGGCGACGCACCTCGGCGAGTCGGGCCAGGACCCCGCGGACAATCCGTTGGTGCGGGGCCTGGTGCTGGCGGGACTGCTTCTGTCGGTCGGCGACGAGCAGGTGGCGGGCCAGCCCGTGCCCATCGTCCTGTTGGACATCGTCGCCGAGGCATACCCACCCGACGGCGACCCGCCGCACCCGAGCATGGGTATGACCACCAGGCCGTCGGGGCTCATCCTGCCGCGCTGAGACCGGCCGGCCGCCTGGGGCCAGGCGTCCGGCGGTTAGACGTTGACGAAGGCGCGCAGGCGCTTGGAGCGACTGGGATGGCGCAGCTTGCGCAGGGCGCTGGCTTCGATCTGGCGGATGCGCTCGCGAGTGAGGCCTATCTCGCGGCCGATGGCGGTCAGGGTGGCCTCGGAATCGCCGTGCAGTCCGTAGCGGCACTCGATGACCCGTCGCTCCCGCGGCGTGAGCGTGAGCAGCGCCTCGTGCACCTGCTCTCGCAGCAGGCCGTTCTCGGTGGCCTGCTCGACGGAGGCGCCGGAGTCGTCCCGGACGAGGTCGGAGAGTGGGGTGTCGGCATCTTCGCCGACGGTGGCGTCGAGCGAGATGGGGTGCGGCATGACGCGGACGAGCTCGCGCACGCGGTCGACGGGTAGCTCGAGGGCGACGCCGAGCTCGGCGAGGGTGGGCTCGCGGCCGAGCTCCTGGTGCAGCTGGCTGGTGGTGCGGCCGAGTCGGAGGACGACGTCGTACAGGTGGACGGGGATACGGATGGTGCGGGCGTCGTCGGCGATGGCGCGGGTGACGGCCTGGCGGATCCACCAGGTGGCGTAGGTGCTGAACTTGAAGCCGCGGCGCCAGTCGAACTTCTCGACGGCGCGGAGCAGGCCGATGTTGCCCTCCTGGACGAGGTCGATGAGCGGCACGCCGCGATTGACATAACGCCGGGCAATGGAGACTACCAGGCGCAGGTTCGCCTGGGCCAGCTCCGCCCGGGCCACGTCGGCGTCCCGCGCCGCCGCCGCCAGCTCCGCCCGCTGGTCGGCGCTGAGCGCATGGTCCTGCTGTTGCAGCCGAGCCAGCCGGTCGCGGCCGCGCTCGATCCGCTGCGCCAGACGCACCTCGTCCGGAGCTGACAGCAGCGGCACCCGGCCAATCTCCTGCAAGTAGAGCGGCAGCGGCTCCCCCGGGCCCAGACCAAGCCCGCCGCGAGCAGGCAGCGTCTCGCGGGCGGCACCATCCACCAGCGAGACGGTGCTCGCGCTGGCGTCCTCGGCCAAGGACTGTCTACGGCGGTCCACGTTCGGCCAACTCCCTTTCGCCGCCCGGCGATCGTGCTTTGTCCCTGGAGTAAGAGTAACGCTGGCTCGCCGCGCCGGCATCGTACGCCGGGGCCGAGCCGGTGTCCGCCGAACACCGTCAGCCCTGTAGGGAAATTCGCGCCGTCACGGTTCGGCCAAGCTCCTGACGACCAGCCCGGTGGGCGGTTTCGGGTAGAAGTAGGTCGACTTTTCCGGCATACGGTCGCCAGCGTCGGCCACAGCCAGGACCTGCTGGACCGGCGTTGGATTGAGCAGCAGCGCGAGGCGCGCCCGACCCGAGCGGACCTCCGCCAGCGCCTGGTGCGCATCGCGCGTGTAGCCGATCACCTCTTCCGCTGGCCGTCCCGCCGCGGCCACGAGCGGGTCGACCACCAGAGCATGCAGCACCGCTACGTCGAGCGAGCGCCAGGCGTCTGAGCGATCGCGCGGCAGCGCCGCGTCGGGGGGTTGCTGGCGGCGGGTCAGCGTCGTGAACGTGAACGCTCCTGTATCGTCGAGCCCGAACAAGCCGAAGGTCGGCGCGGTTCGAGCAGCGACTGCCAGCCGGGCTATCAGCGCCTCCACCGCGGCGCCGCCGGTACCGTTCGCCAGGGGCAGAGGCTCGACGTGAAAAAGGGGCGTGAGGCGCTCGGTCACCTCGGCCAGAGTCAGCGATGCGGGGAGGTGGCGCAGCAGTCGGTGGGTTGGCAGCGCTCGCAGGCCCGGGTCGTCGGCTCCAGTCAGGACGGCCAGCGTGGCCGCCGCGCCCGGATACTCCGCCCCCGCCTCGGCCCGGTAAGCGAGCGCGGTCTCATACCGGTGGTGGCCGTCCGCGACGTACAAACGTCCGACGCCGCTGGCGAAGCCGTGCGTCAGCCCGGCGACGACTGGCGGTGCTTGCACGACCCAGACGCGATGCAGCTCGCCATTGGGCAGCTGGAACTCGGCAGTCGGGACTGCGCCGTCCGCGGCTGCCCAGGCGCGGTCGAGCGCGGCGACCGGCTCCCTGTGCAAGAGCCAGATGGGGCTGACGTTGGCACGCGTTGCCCTCAGGAGAGCCAGGCGGTCGGCCTTGGGCCCGCTGAAGGTCTGCTCGTGCGGCAGCACGGTGCCCGAAGCCCACGGCTCGGTGGGGATGGCCACGATGAGGTCGCGGCGCCGCAGCGCCTGGCCGCTGAAGGCGAAGCGGGTTTCGTGGAGGGTGAACGTCGGCGCGTCGTCCGGGCGCAGGACGCCCTCCGCCAGCCAGCTGTGCAGCCGCTCGGCGGCGAGGCGGTAGCGGCTGCCCGGCTCGCCGGGGCCGTCGGACGGCAGCTCGATGTGGACCGCGTTGTACGGCGCCCGCGCGCGTAGCCGCGCAGCCTCGACTGGCGCGATGACGTCGTAGGGTGGACACACCACGCGGGACAGGTCGGGCGCGACGGCGGCGCTGTACCGCAGCCCAGCGAACGGGAGGATTCGGCTCATGAGAAGCCCGTTCGCCCAAGCGCGTAGCGCGAACAAAGGCAAGGGCCTAAGCAGGTGGAGCTCAGATGATCAGAAACAAGCAAGACTTCGGCCCCACCTGCTTAGGCTAACAGGCGTGTCACATCGTGACGCGTCGGCCGGGAGCGGTTTCCGTGACGTGGATATACTCCCTGTCGGCTTCTCTACTTCCCAAGCCCCTCAGGAGGAGGCGAGCATGCGCCTTGGCCGTTCCCTCCCCGCATCCGCCGGCCGCCCCATCGCGATGGTGTGCGGAGCGCTCGCCCTGTCCGTTGGCGTTGCGTGTGGTGGCGGCTCCGCGGCCCAGCCGACGGCGCCCCCCGCCCAGGTCGCGCCGACGGCGGTCGTGGTGGCCAGCCCGCAACGGCCGCCGCTCACGTCGCCTGGGCCGTCCCCCGTTGGTACCGGCGCCGCGTCGGCCACGACCGCTGCCACGAGCACGACCAACGCCGCAAGTCCGGGCGCCTCGGTCAGCCCGGGCTCCGAGCAGACGTACGAGGTGCAGTCTGGCGACACGCTGCTGTCGATCGCCGACCAGTTCTACGGCGACCTGACCAAGTGGCGCGGCATCTACGACGCGAACAAGGACGTGATCGGCGACAACCCCGACGCGCTGAAGATCGGGATGAAGCTGAAGATCCCGCCGAAGCAGTCATAGGGAACCGGGGACCAGCGGTGTCCGCTGGCGGGCAACAGTGACGCGACCTTGACGTCGCGGGCAGCGGGAGGCGCGGTGGGCGGCCCTATGATGCCGCGGCGGTGCACCCGCGGCGTCTCGCTGCCGCGCTCCATCGAGAGGTGATCCCCCTGGCCCTGGCTCCTGATGGCACCGACCCCCGGCGCGCCACGCACACCGCCGCTCGCGCCTGTTGGCAGCGGGTGGTGCCCATCGCGTTGGCAGCTGTGCTGACGACGGGCTGCGGCGGCGGCTCCCGCGCCGCGACGCTCAGCGTCGCCAGCCTGCCCCAGCCAACACCCGACGCCACGTTGGACGCGGTGATCCGCGGGCACCCGCGCCAGGCGCCGCCAACCACCAATCCGACAGCGCCGACAGTCGCTGGACGACAGCCGGTGGAGAAGCCGGCGCCGGCGCCCAGGCCGGCCGAGCCAACGGCCGAGCCTCTCGCCGCGCCGCCCCCGGCCCCTCGGAAGACGGTCGCCCCGACGCCGACCGAGCCGCCGAGCCGCCCGGAGCCGACGCCAACCGCGCCCCCGCAGCGGCCGACGCCCGCGGCGACACCGGCCGCCACCCGCCCAGCGCCGCCGACGCCGACCGCGCCGGCGCGAGCGGCAACGGCCCCGCCCGCAACCTCGACACCCGCCAAGGTACGCCGCTAGCGGGTGAGCGGGTACGGGAGCGAGCGAGCCAGCAAACGGAATCCGGCCTGCCAAGACAGTGTTCAGCATGACGAACAGATGAACGTGCACATGCCAGGGGGAGACAGCCCCCTCGCTATACTCGGCTGATCGAGAAAGAGGCACACGCAGGACATGGATCATGGATCATGGATGAGCTGATGGGCGGCGCCCGTGGCGGGCCCGCGGAGGAATGGGACGTCGTGATCGTCGGCGCCGGGCCGGCGGGCATGGCGGCCGCGCTGTACACCGGCCGAGCGCAGCTGCGGACCCTGATTCTGGACCGTATGGGCGCTGGTGGCGGCCAGCTGCTGAACACCGAGCTGATCGAAGACTACCCCGGCTTCAAGAGCATCACCGGCGCCGAGATGGCCCAGGCGTTCGAAGACCAGATCAAGGCGTTCGGGTCGGAGATCGCGTGGGGGGAAGTCACCGGGATCGAGGCGCGCGGCACGCGCCGGGTGGTGCGCACGGACGACGGCACCGAGTACGCCGCCAAAGCGGTCATCGTGTGCACGGGTGGCCTGCCGCGCAAGCTTGGCAGCCCGGGGGAGGAGGAGCTGGCCGGGCGGGGCGTCAGCTACTGTGCCATCTGCGACGGCGCCTTCTTCAAAGGAGAGACCCTGGCGGTCGTCGGCGGCGGCGACAGCGCGGTCGAGGAGGCGACGTTCCTGACGCGGTACGCCAAGAAGGTGTACATCATCCACCGCCGTGGCGAGTGGCGCGCCCAGAAGTTGTTGCAGGAGCGGGCGCTGGCGAACCCGTTGATCGAGCCGATCTGGCACGCGGCCGTTGACGAGATCGGGGGTGAGGGCAAGGTCGAGTGGCTCCGTCTGCGCGACCTCCGGACCGGCGCCGTGAGCCAGCTGGCGGTTGGGGGCGTGTTCATCTACGTTGGCTTCATGCCAAACAGTGGAGTTTTTGACGGCGACGTTGCCAAGGATGCGCAGGGCTTCGTCGTCACCGACGACAAGATGGCGACGGCTATCCGTGGCGTGTACGTGGCCGGCGACTTGCGCAGCCAGTACGTGCGCCAGATCTCGAACGCGGTCGGCGACGCGACCACGGCGGCGGTGGCGGCAACGCGCTACATCGAGGAGCTCGATGCTGTCGCGGCGCCGGCCCGCGAGGTGGGCGTAAGCGGGTAGGTGTGGCCGAGGCGGTCGCCTACGTCGCCGTGGCCAGGGCCGGCGAGGTCCCGGTTGGCGCCGTCAAGCTGGTGCGGGCGGGCGAGCGGCTATACGCGTTGGCCAACGTGGCCGGCCACTACTACGCGCTCGACAACAACTGCCCGCACAATGGCGGCCCGCTAGCGAAGGGCGCCCTCGTCGGCCAGGAGCTGGTCTGCCCGTGGCACGCCTGGCGCTGGAGCGTGTCCAGCGGTCGCAACACCTGGCCAGGCTCGGGCTGGCGTGTGCCGCGGGTGCCGGTCCGGCTCGTGGGTGACGAGATCCAGCTGCCGCTCGTCTGAGCGTACGATGAGGGTGGAGCAGACGTGGCGCCGATGACTGTGCGCGTGCTCGCGCCAAACCCTGGCCTGATGACGGGCACTGGCACCAACACGTACCTCGTCCACGGGGACACGCATGAACCCGACGTGGTGGTCGTGGACCCGGGCCCGGACGACCCGCGCCACCTGGCCGCCATCCTCGAAGCGGCGCGACCGCTCGGGCGGATCGCTGCCTGCCTGGTGACGCACCGGCATACGGACCACCTCCCCGGGGCCGTGGCGCTTCGCGCCCAGGTCGGCCCGCCGATCGTGGGTCACCCGCTGCTGCCCGGCGTTGACCAAGCGCTGCCGGACCGAGCCGCCTTCGCGACCGGGTCCAATAGCTGGCTGGTCGCGCTGCACACCCCGGGCCACACCGACGACAGCGTGTGCTTCTGGGACAGTTCGAGCCGCGGCCTGTTTACGGGCGACCTCATCGCCGGGGCCGGAACCGTCGTCGTCGACGAGACGCCCGGCGGCATGGCGCGGTACATGGCCTCGCTGCGCCGGCTGCGCCAGCTGGGCCCGTGCACCATCCACCCCGGCCACGGCCCGCTGGTCGCCGATGGCCAGGCGACAATCCAGCAGTACATCGATCACCGGGACGCCCGCGAGCGCCAGATTCTGGCCCTCCTGGCGGATGGCCCGATCACCGTCGACATGCTGGTCGGTCGCCTGTACGCGACAATCGTGCCGGAGCTGGCGTCGATGGCCGCGCGCAACGTGCGCGCCCACCTGGGCAAGCTAGCAGATGAGGGCCGGGCGCAGGCCGTGGACGAGACGTGGCGGCTAGCGAGCGCCGCCGGCCGCTCAACGTAGATGGCGCCGGCGCTACACCCGCGCGAGTTCTGCGCCCTGGAGCGCCAGCTGGTGGAGCGTATGGCCATGCGGAAGAAGCGGCGGGTTGCCATGGGCCCCATGCAGGCCATCAAGCTGAGGTTGCTGGAGCGCCTCGAGCTGGTCGACCCAGGCGCGGCGGGGTTCGAAGCCGCGCTGGCCGAGGCCGTCGTCCAGGTGAGCGCGAACGGGGCCACCGGACCGGCTCAGGCTGTGGCGAGCGACCTGCAGATGGATTGGCGGATGGCGTGTTCGAGCGCGGGCTTCGTGGCGTGGCTGCGGGCCGCTGGCGGACCCCCCGAAGGAGTAGGGCCCAAACTGCCCGATGGAGCGGGGTAGGCGTCGGGGCCAGTGTCTATACCTGTGCTGTCTCGTTCGCCGAAGCAGGTGGTCTTGAGGCTTAAGTCTTGCTTGTTTCTGGTCATCTGAGCTCCACCTGCTTAGGCGATTGCCTTTGGTCGCGCTACGCGCTCAGGGCGGATTGGAGCACACCATGACAGAACAAACCGCGGACCGCTCCGTGCTGGCGACGCTGTCCAACGATCTGGCGGCGGCGGTAGCCCGGGCGGGGCGCTCGGTGGTCACCGTGTCGGCCCGCGGAAGCGGGCCGTCGAGCGGCGTCGTCTGGGACGGCGAGGGCACGGTCGTCACAGCTGCCCACGCCATCGAGCGGTCGGCTGACATCCACGTCTCGTATGAGGGCACGACAGCGGCTGGCGTGCTGGTGGGCCGCGACCCTGGCAGCGATGTCGCGGTCGTGCGCGTGGCCGCGGCCGGGCTGACGCCGGCCGATGGAGCGCCGACCGCGGTGGTCCTGGTCGGCAGCCTCGTGCTGGCGGTGGGCCGTTCCGACCCGGCCAGTCCCATGGCGAGCTTCGGCGTTGCCAGCGCTGTCGGCGGCGCCTGGCGGACGCGCCACGGCGACGCTGTGGACGGCTACATCCGCACCGACGTGGCGCTGCTTCCCGGGATGTCGGGTGGACCGCTGGTGGACGCGCAGGGTCGGGTGCTCGGTATGGTGAGCTCGTCCCTTGGGCGGGGCGGCGCGGTCGCTCTGCCAACGGCCGCGGTGGCGCGGATCGTCGCGAGGCTACAGTCGGGCCAGAGTCAGCGGCGCGCCTACCTCGGAGTGGGCACCCAGGTCGTGGAGATTCAGGCGACGCTGCGGCAGCGCCTCCAGGACACAGGGGAGACGGGGCTGATGGTGCTGAGCGTTGAGCCGGGCGCGGCCGCGGAGCGAGGCGGACTGCTTGTCGGGGACATCCTTCTGGCGCTGGCCGACCGACGACTCACGGATGGGGAAGCGCTGCTGATGGCGCTCGGGCCAGCGGCGGTAGGCCGGCCGGCCAGGGTTCGCGCTCTCCGCGGCGGCGCGGTCGTGGAGCTGACAGTAGTGCCGACCGAGCGGCCGCGCGAGTAGGGGAGTCCAGACAATGGTGCATGTGCAGATGGACAGGCGACCGGCGGAGACGAGCGCGTCGGTCTCCGGCGAGGTGGCGCGGGTCGCGGCTGTGGTAGGGCGGAGCGTGGTGGGCGTGCGCGGCTCGGAGGCGAGCTCCGGCTCGGGCGTGGTCTGGAACGACCGTGGGCTGGTGATAACGAACCACCACGTCGTCCCTGGCGGCCGCGCCGAGGTGGTGCTGGCCGACGGCCGCCGGCTGGCAGCCCGGGTGGTGCGTCGCGAGGAGGCGCTCGACCTGGCGGCGCTCGAGCTCGAAGAGACAGCCCCGGCCCTCGTGCCCGCAGCGATTGGCGACTCGGTCGCGCTGCGGGTCGGCGAGCTGGTCGTGGCGGTGGGGAACCCGCTGGGTGAGCGGAACGCGGCGACACTGGGGGTGGTGAGCGGGACGCCGCGGCCGGGCGCGCCATTGCGGGTGGCGATCACCCTGTGGCCGGGGAACTCGGGCGGAGCGCTGGCCGACGCCAGCGGCCGGGTGGTCGGCATCCCGAACATGGTGATTGGCCCAGGCCAGGGCCTGGCGGTGGCCAGCGGCACGGTGCGCCGGTTCCTCGAGCAGCCACAAGGGGCAGCGGGAGCGGACGGGGTGACGTGGGTCTAAGGGCGCAGCCGCCCGGGTGGTGCCCCCAGCCGGATTCGAACCGGCGGTCTCAGCCTTGAAAGGGCTGCGTCCTGGGCCTCTAGACGATGGGGGCGGGGTGGACGCGGAAAGGGTTCGCTGACCGTGCGATCACCTTAGCAGGTGACTCAGAAACGCAAAAGGCCGTCCCGGTGTGGGACGGCCTTTCTGTCTGAGCGACCCGCTGGTAGCGGGGAGTGGATTCGAACCACTGACCTTCGGGTTATGAGCCCGACGAGCTACCACTGCTCCACCCCGCGTCGACAAAGACAGTATACGCGAAAACGGCAGAGGGTACGAGCGGGGGGCTCACGTCGCGACCAAATGGCCCTGGCACCGGCCTATTTTCCCACAGCTTGATGACCGCAGTATCGTCGGCGCTGGAGCGTTTCACTGCCGTGTTCGGTAAGGGAACGGGTGGGACCACTCCGCTCTAGCCACCAGGACCATTTGGTCGCGGCGCGAGCGGCATCGACGACGGGGTCGCCGAGGGACGAGGGACGGGAGCGAGCGAAGAAGGGTAAGGAGGTGGATCCTGCCGGTTTGGCGGAGCGAAAGATCGAGGCGCGAGCCCTCGGCCATTAGTAACGCTAAGCTCCACGTGTTGCCACGCTTCCACATGCGTCCTATCAACCTGGTGATCTTCCAGGGGCCTTACCCGGTTGACCCGGTGGGGAGTCTCATCTTTGGGCGAGCTTCGCGCTTAGATGCTTTCAGCGCTTATCCCTACCGGACGTCGGCTACGCGGCGATGCGCCTGGCGGCACAACCGCTACACCGGAGGTCCGTCCATCCCGGTCCTCTCGTACTAGGGACGGCTCCCATCAAACTCCCTGCGCCCACGGCGGATAGAGACCGAACTGTCTCACGACGTTCTGAACCCAGCTCGCGTGCCGCTTTAATGGGCGAACAGCCCAACCCTTGGGACCTGCTCCGGCCCCAGGATGCGACGAGCCGACATCGAGGTGCCAAACCTCCCCGTCGATGTGGACTCTCGGGGGAGATCAGCCTGTTATCCCCGGGGTAGCTTTTATCCGTTAAGCCCGGACCCTTCCACGCGGGGTCCGAGGATCACTTAGCCCGACTTTCGTCCCTGTTCGGCGTGTAGGCCTCACAGTCAAGCTCCCTTGTGCCTATGCACTCTGCGGCTGATTTCCATCCAGCCTGAGGGAACCTTTGGGCGCCTCCGTTACTCTTTGGGAGGCGACCGCCCCAGTCAAACTGCCCACCAGCCGCTGTTCCGGTACCGGATAACGGTACGCGGTTAGAAACAGAATCCGTGAAGGGTGGTATTTCACCGTTGCCTCTGCCCTCCCCGCGAGGAGGGCTTCGCCGGCTCCCACCTATCCTACGCATCACGGACCCCGTTCCAACGACAGGCTACAGTAAAGCTCCACGGGGTCTTTTTGTCCTGCCGCGGGTAGGCCGCATCTTCACGGCCAGTTCAATTTCGCCGAGCCCCTCGTTGAGACAGCGCTCAAGTCGTTACGCCATTCGTGCGGGTCGGAACTTACCCGACAAGGAATTTCGCTACCTTAGGACCGTTCATTGTTGTTGCTCCTGCTCAATGAGCAGGGGCGCGGCCATTTCTGCCGCGCTCTGCATGTCGCCATGCAGATCGGACCATCTCATCGCCCTGGCAGGGCGTCTGGCGTATGGTCTCTGAGGATTCTCGAGGCGTCGTAGGATCTCATCTTCCACATAGCGTCGCTTCCCGCCATCATTCATCTCGCGCCGAATCTCCAGTACCTCGACGACACCCTCACGGGTGAAGTGCCGTCCAGCCTGGATCAATTCGGACAGCTGCTTGAACTTTGCAAAGTCGCGTTGCTTCTTGGCAGAAAGAAATCCGAATCGCTCGAAGAATGGAATGACGTTGTGGACGACATCTACAAAGTGATTCACTTCGTAGTACCACACGCCATCTGATCTCTGCCGCAACGTGCCGCAGCGCAAGTGGGCCTGGAATCGCTCCAGGATTACACGATCGCGCTGCGAGATGTTAAAGCACAATGAGATTTTCCAAGGGAATACATAATCACCGCGGGGACGGAAGGAGACATTGAAGCTCCCTTCGCCATCGGTGAATCCCGCGAGGTAGTACCCCACGGGCTCTGGAATCCCTGTCACATCGAGCATCGACTCGAGTCTTTCCTGCTGATTGCCCGCAGCTCACGGATTGTCACTGCCTTAGACCAGGCGAGTACCGGAGCATTCTCGGGTTTTCCAGCATATGGCCAGATTTGTTCTCGGAACTACAGTGGTCACTGTCTATAGTTACGGCCGCCATTGACCGGGGCTTCGGTTCCCCGCTCATCACGGGTCCCCTTGACCTTCCGGCATCGGGCAGGCGTCACCCCCTATACGTCCGCTTCCGCGTTAGCAGGGAGCTGTGTTTTTGGTAAACAGTCGCTTGAGCCTCTTCTCTGCGACCCCTTCGCGCTCCGCCCGCGAGGGGCTTCACGCTACTGGGGTACCCCTTCTCCCGAAGTTACGGGGTCAACTTGCCTAGTTCCTTAACGAGGGATCACTCGTCCACCTTGGCATACTTATGCCCGGCCACCAGTGTCGGTTTGCGGTACGGTCGCTCGCGGCATCCCCACGGGTGCTTTTCTTGGAGGCCAGTGTTGGTCGAATTGCCCTAACGGACTTTCCCACGCCTCGGCGGTCCGGACCTGACGGCCCGGTCGCCTGCACGCTTAGACGCAGCAACTCCAACGCTACGCTCGACTTAACCTACCCCGCACACCCCTGGGACTGAATCGTCCGCGAGCGGTAACGGAATATCAACCGTTTGTCCATCGCCTACGCCCTTCGGCCTCGGCTTAGGCCCGACTAACCCTCCGAGGATGAACCTTGCGGAGGAAACCTCGGCCATACGGTGGGGACGCTTACTCACGTCCCTTACGCTACTCATGCCGGCATTCTCACTTCGCTGCGCTCCACCGCGCCTCACGGCGCGACTTCGCTGCGCAGCCAACGCTCCCCTACCACGACACCCGCGAGGGGTGCCGTCCGCAGCTTCGGCTCCGGACTTGAGCCCCGGTACATTATCCGCGCGCGACCACTCGACCAGTGAGCTATTACGCACTCTTTCAAGGATGGCTGCTTCTAAGCCAACCTCCTGGCTGTCTGAGCAATCGCACATCGTTTGACACTTAGTCCGGAATTAGGGGCCTTAGCTGGCGGTCTGGGCTGTTTCCCTCTCGACCATGGAACTTAGCTCCCACAGTCTCACTCCCTGATACGTACGTCGTGGCATTCGTGGTTTGATTCGGGTTGCTAACCTCGCGGCCGCTAGCCGATCCAGCGCCCTACCTCCACGACGCTTCATCAAGGGCTGCACCTAAATGCATTTCGGGGAGAACCAGCTATCTCCGAGTTCGTTTGGCTTTTCACCCCTATCCACAGCTCATCCCGAAGTTTTGAACCACTAACGGGTTCGGCCTTTCAGGCGCTGTTAGGCGCCCTGCAGCCTGGCCATGGATAGCTCACTCGGTTTCGGGTCTACTCCGCGCCACTAGACGCCCTGTTCAGACTCGCTTTCGCTCCGCCTTCGACCCTCCTCGGTCTTAAGCTCGCGACACGGAGTAACTCGCCGGCTCATTCTTCAATAGGCACGCCATCACACCTCGCGGTGCTCTGACTGCTTGTAGGCACACGGTTTCAGGATCTTTTCATCCCCCTTCCGGGGTGCTTTTCACCTTTCCCTCACGGTACTAGTTCACTATCGGTCACCGAGAGTACTTAGCCTTGGAGCGTGGTCGCCCCAGATTCCCGCGGAATTTCACGTGCTCCGCGGTACTCAGGTGCCCGCCGGGAGGCAGCTCACTTTCGGTTACGGGGCTATCACCCCCTCTGGCCGGCCTTCCCAGGCCGTTCACCTACCGAGCTGCTTTGTCACTCCCCGACGATCCGGCAGGTCGTCAGGCGGGTCCTACAACTCCCCGCGCACATAGGGCTGCCGCCCACTCAGCGCGCAGGGTTTAGGCTCGTCCGCGTTCGCTCACCACTACTGACGGAGTCTCGTTGATTTCCTCTCCTCCGGGTACTGAGATGTTTCAGTTCCCCGGCTTACCTCCTCACCCCCTATTGAATTCAGGGGTGGGTCACCTGGCATGACCCAGGCGGGGTTGCCCCATTCGGACATCTCCGGATCAAAGCCTGCTGGCGGCTCCCCGAAGCTTTTCGCAGCCATCCACGTCCTTCATCGGCTCTCGGTGCCAAGGCATCCACCGTGTGCCCTTGCTAACTCGACGTCCCGATCTCTCGACCACGCCAAGCCGGCAGGATCAACTTCCTTAATACATACCCTCTTCTAGTCTCTTGCTCTACTGTTTTCTCGATCGACGCCCACGCCCTGGCGGCGCGACGTCGTCAATGCCTTGCTCGTACTACTCTGTCGTTGTCAACGTGCGGCCAGGTCTCGAAAGACCTGTCGTCGCCCCTGCAGCCGCGCCTCTTGGCGGCTGGACGAGCGACGACAGCCCTCTGGGACACAAAAAGGCCCGACATCCGCCGGGCCCTTGGGCACCTAGGACATCGCGTCCAATCTATGAAGCGGTGGCCGTTCCTGGTATCTTGATGGGTCCTATCCTCGACTGCTCTGGCGGGCGACGGCGCAGTTGCGCCCGCCGCACCGCCTTACTATACGTCCTCTGCCTGGCGCTTGACAAATTGCCGTTCCCCAGTCCACGCGGGTGGAGCCGAGGGGATTCGAACCCCTGACCTCCGCCTTGCAAAAGCGGCGCTCTCCCAACTAAGCTACGGCCCCTGTGCGCGGCCGGGCCGACGTCACCAGGCAGCGGCGGCGGGCGGTGGGCCCGCCTGCGCGACCTGGGTGGGCCAGCCTGGATTCGAACCAGGGACCTCAGTCTTATCAGGACTGCGCTCTAGCCGGCTGAGCTACTGGCCCGAGAAGCTGAGACGACGCCGTCCGCGAACCCCGCGGACGGACGCCACCTGGACGAGAAGAGAGTAGGAAGGAGGGAGAGCGAGGGGACCAGGCCGGGGGGCCTGGATCGACCTAGGAGGGTGCACCGCCGCGGCCCGTGGCTGGCACGGGGGCGGGGTGGGTCTCCCTAGAAAGGAGGTGATCCAGCCGCACCTTCCGGTACGGC
>JAABUQ010001012.1_pt1 | contig 63318 bp, 43 predicted proteins | sample 5560001 | NCBI WGS metagenome assembly JAABUQ01 (sample SAMN10711888, study PRJNA513371) | rock metagenome | isolation source: Antarctica rocks | place: Antarctica: Victoria Land, Finger Mt nord | collected 2015-12-18
GCGGGACGCCCCCCGTCGATCCCCTCATCGCAAGCCGGCGGTCAACCCCGGGGGGCCGACGCCGCGACGGCCAACGTCTTGACGCGGGCCAGGTCGACGCCGTTCATCTCGGCCAGGCGCCGGCCCAGGTCTTCATGGGCCAGGTACATGTGGGCGATGATCTGGGCGACGACGTCGCGGTTCTTCATCTTCTTGAACTCGCCGGTGAAGTTGTGGATCAGGTGGGCCCGCTCGATCGGGGTCAAGGACAGGTAGCGTTCGCCGGCCTGCTTGAAGTCCTGCGGGTCCTTGCCCGACGGCTGATAGACCCGGTTGCCGAGCAGGGTGCCGGCGTCCTTGGCCTGGGCGTCGGCCACCAGGCGGTCGGGGCGCTTCAGGCTCGGGGAATAGTTGATGTCCCCCTTGCGGGTCGCGTGGTCGTCCAGCCCTTCCTGGTTGTCGTTGGCGACCGGGCGGTGGGGCTGGTTGATCGGCAATTGCTGGTAGTTGACGCCGAGCCGGTGCCGCTGGGTGTCGGAGTAGGAGAAGTTCCGCCCCTGGAGGAGCTTGTCTTCCGAGGGCTCGACCCCGGGGACATAGGCGCCGGTGTTGAAGGCGACCTGCTCGGTTTCCTCGAAGAAGTTGTCGGGGTAGCGGTTCAGCGTCATCTTGCCGACGGTCTGGAACGGGACGATCGTCTCGGGCCAGATCTTGGTGGGGTCGAGCGGGTCGAAGTCGAGCTTGCGGAGGTCGTCGGGCTTGAGCGCCTGGACCTGCAACTCCCACGAGGGGAAGTCGCCGTTCTTGATCGCCTCGTAGATGTCCAGGGTGCAGGCGGCCGGCTCGCTCCCGCCGATGGCCTTGGCTTCCTCGTCGGTGAGGTTGACGACCCCCTGGAGCGACCGCCACTTGTACTTGATGTAATGGACCTCGCCCCGGGCGTTGACCCACTTGAACGTGTTGACGCCGAACCCGTCCATCTTGCGGAAGCTGGCCGGGGTCCCCTGGTCGGAGAACAGGAAGGTGAGCATGTGCGTCGACTCGGGCATCGCGGCGAAGAAGTCGAAGAACCGCTCGGACTCCTGGGCGTTGGTGACCGGCGACGGCTTCAGCGCGTGGATCAGGTCGGGGAACTTGATCGCGTCGCGGATGAAGAAGACCGGGATGTCGTTGCCGACGAGGTCGTAGTTGCCCTCGTCGGTGTAGAACTTGACGGCGAAGCCCCGGACGTCGCGCGCCGTGTCGGCCGACCCCTTGGGCAGGACCACCACCGAGAACCGGGTGAAGACCGGGGTCTTCTTGCCCGGGCTGGCCAGGAACGACGCCTTGGTCAGGGCGGTGACATTGGCCGCGCAGGTGAATTCGCCGTGGAGGCCGACCCCCCGGGCGTGGACGACGCGCTCGGGGATCCGCTCGCGGTCGAACCGGGCGAGCTTCTCGATCAGGTAGAAGTGCTCCAGCAACGTCGGCCCTTCCGGCCCGGCGGTCATCGAGTGCTCGTCGGTCCCGACCGGCCGGCCGGTGTCGGTGGTCAGGTTCGGCTTCTTGTCCGGGGGCGGCTGGTTCCCCGGCGTCACCGGGGGCGCCTGCCCCGCGGCGATCGTCCCGGCCGCCAGGACGGCGAAGAAGGCCAGGCCGCGGGTCGCGACCCGGGCGCGGCCCGGGAAGCGGTCGTGCCCTTGATGCGCATTCGCTTGCATGAGTCTCGGTCCTTCTGTATCCGTGGTTCCCCGGCCCGCCCCGACGTCCGGGGCCGACCGCCGGTCGTCCTTGGGTTTCGTTCGGGAGGGCGGGTCCCGCCTTCCGTTCTGGGGCAGATCCCGTACCAAAGTCGCCGATCGCCCCCGGAGACCCGGCCCCTGTCCCTGGACGGGGCCCGCCGGGCGTGGCACAATGACGGGCCGATCGGGTCCGGAGGGAGAGGCACCCTTCGGCCCGGCCGGCTCGCCCTCCCGCCAAGAGGGCCGGCGCGGATTGAAACGGCGCGGATTGAAATAGGAGTCCGCCGGATGATCTCGCACCCCCTCCCGAGCCGGAGGTTCGCCCCCTGGGCGGCGCTCGGCGTGTTCGCGCTGGCCTGGGGCCCCGCCGCGACGGCGCAGGTCGACCCCGAACGCTCGACCCGGATGCTCAAGCCCGCCGCCGGGCTCCAGGCGACCCTGTTCGCGTCCGAGCCGATGGTCCACAACCCGACCAACATCGACGTCGACTCCCGGGGCCGGGTCTGGGTCACCGAGGGGCTCAACTACCGGATGACCCATGGCAAGAAATTCCCCAAGGTCGAGGAAGCCGACCGGATCAAGATCCTCGAAGACACCGATGGTGACGGCAAGGCCGACAAGGTCACGGTCTTCGCCGACCACATCTACCCGATCCCGATGGGCCTGGCCGTCGAGGAAAAATACGACAAGGACGGCAAGTACCAGGGCGCCCGCGTCTACGTCGGCAACAGCCCCGACCTCCTGGTCTTCGAGGACACCGACGGCGACGACAAGGCCGACACCCGCTCGGCCCTCCTGACCGGCTTCGGCGGCGTCGACAGCGACCACGGCGTCCATGGGATGACCCTGGGCCTCGACGGCAAGCTCTACTTCACCCACGGCGACGGCTGCTGCTCGTTCGAGGCGTCCGACAACTCGCACAAGAGCCGGAACTTCGACGTCGTCGACAAGTCGGGCCGCCACGTCAGCTCGTCGAACCTGGCCAACACCCTGCGGGTCGACCGCGACGGCACCAACTTCGAAGTCATCGCCGACCGCCAGCGGAACAACTACGAGACCAGCCTCAACGCCTTCGGCAACGCCTTCACCTCCGACAACGACGACGACGGCAGCCGGGGCAGCCGCGTCATTTGGATCATGGACGGCGGCGCCTACGGCTACCGGACCCCGGGCAGCCCTCGCCACTGGGGCGAGGAAGTCCCCGGCAACGTCCCCAAGCTCGTCGGGACCGGCAACGGCAGCCCCTCCGGGATCATGGTCTACGAAGGGGCCTTGCTCCCCGGCGCTGATAAAGGTTGCCTGTTCGAGGCCGACGCCGGGACCCGCCAGGTCAATTTCTTCCCGATCCAGCGGCACGCCTCGAACTTCCGGACCGACTACCGGGTCCTCCTGGCCAGCGACGACCCCTGGTTCCGCCCGATCGACGCCGCCGCCGCCCCCGACGGCTCGGTCCTCGTCGCCGACTGGTACGACGCCGGCGTCGGCGGCCACAACTTCCGCGACCAGGACACCGGCCGGATCTACCGGGTCGCCCCCGAGGGGCACAAGGCCCCGGCGGCCCGGCCCGACTTCGCCACGGTCCCCGGCCTGATCGACCAATTGAAGTCGCCCGTCGTCGCCGCCCAGGACGCCGCCCGCCGCTCCCTGATCGCGCGGAGCCAGGACGACATGGAGGCCGTCATCATCGGCCTGATGAAGGTCTTCACCCTCGGCCAGCCGACCGACCGCGCCCGGGCCCTCTGGGTCCTGGTCCAGATCCAGCCCGACCTGGCCGTCGTCGCGCTCAAGGACGTCGACCCCCAGATCCGCGAGCAGGCCGTCCGCATCCTCGGCCGCGACGTGAGCCGGGTCGGCACCGTGGTCTACACCAACCCCGGGGCCAAGAAGCCGTTCGCGGCCCAGGCCCACCTCAAAGATCTCCTGCCGCTGGCCAACGACCTCGACGCCGGCGTCCGCCGCGAGCTGATCCTCGCCCTCCGATGGCTCCCGACCGCCGAGGTGGGCGCGGCCCTCAAGGCGCTGGCCGCGTCGTGGGACGGGCAAGACCGCTGGTACCTCGAAGCCCTCGGCCTGGCGCTCCTGGAGCGCGAGTCGCCCTACCTGGCCGAGCTGTTCGACGGCACCCTGTTCGGCCCCCTCGACCTCGACCGATCCGGCCAGGAGGGGCACGTCGCGCTGCCCCCCTACTTCCCGGCCGACCGGAACGAGGCGTACATCGCCGCCGGGACGCTCGACCGGCCCGCCACCGCCTTGAGCAAGACCCTCGGCCTGGCCTGGCGGGTCCACCGGCCCGAGTCGCTGTCGCTCCTGAAGCGGCTCGCCCCGTCGCTGGCCGCGGCCGAACTCCAGCAGGCCTTCGACGACGCCTTGATGCAGGACCACGACAAGGACGCCGCCGTCCTCGTCGCCGAGACCGCCCTCCAGCCCGGCGACCCGGGGCGGAAGTTCGCCCTCATGACCGCCCTGGGCCGGGGGCTGGGCACCTCCTGGCGCGACGCCCGGTCCGAGACCGCCGTCGTCCGCCTGATCGAATCCAGCCTGGCCGAACCCGCCACCCGAGTCCCCGGGATCGCCCTGGCCCTGGCCAGCTACGACGCCCGCTATGGCCCGACCCTGATGGGCTTCGCCACCGACCCGGCGCTGCCCGAAGACGTCCGGGTCGCCGCCGTCGAGGCCGTCGGCCGGATTCGCCCGCCCAAGGCCGCCGAGTTCCTCGACGGCCTGATCGCCGAGGCCAAGGGCAAAGGGGGCTCCACCCCGCTGGCCCAGGCCGCCGTCCGGGCCTTGCCCGACCTCCGCGACGCCAACCCGCAGCTCCTGGCCATGATCGCCGGCGGCGACTACCCGCTTGGCCTCCGCCGCGAGGCCCTCCGGACTTACTCCCGCCCCCGGAACGGCGGCGGCCGGCGGGTCCTCGAACTGGTCAAGGGGGGCAAGCTCCCCGACGAGCTGAAGAGCGAGGCGACCGCGATCGTCCACAACGACGCCGACTCCCGCGTCCGGAACGACGCCGCCGCCCTCCTCCCGCCGCCCCGGGCCGCCGGCGGCCGGACCTTGCCCCCGATCGGCCAGCTCATCGCCCACGCCGGCGACCCCAACCGCGGCCGGGCCGTCTTCGCCCGGTCGGGCGCGGCCAACGCCTGCGCCACCTGCCACCGGGTCCAGGGGCAAGGGCAGTGGGTCGGCCCCGACCTGTCGACCATCGGCACCAAGTACGGCAAGGACGAGCTGGCCCGCTCGATCCTCTACCCCAGCGCCGCGATCGGGTACAACTACCGGACCACCAACCTCGCCTTGGCCGACGGCCGCGTCGTGTCCGGCCTGATCGTCGAGGAGGCCCCCGACCGGATCGTCCTGAAGACGGCCCAGGGGAAGCGGGAAACCGTCCGCCCCGGCGACGTCGAGGACCGCAAGGTGGCCGAAGTCTCGCTCATGCCCGAAGGGCTGGCCGAGTCGATGACCGACGCCGAGTTCGTCGACCTCCTGGCCTTCCTGGCGACCCTCCGCCAGCCGGTGAGCATCGTCGGCCAGTACCAGGCCCTCGGCCCGGTCGCCGGCCCCGAAGGCCAGGCCCCGCCCTCCCCCAGGGCCGCCGCGACCGGCCCCAAGAAACCCGCCTGGCGCCGGCTCGACGCCAACGCCGAAGGCTACGCCGACCTCGCCCCGATCGCCGGCGACGACCCGGCCCGGGCCGCCTACCTGTCCGCCCCGGTCCTCGCCCCCGAAGACCTCGACGCCCGCCTCGTCCTCGACACCAAGGCCGAGATCAAGGCCTGGTTCGACGGCAAGGAGCTGAACCTGCCCGCCCCCTCCGGCGAAGGCGTCCGCGCCCTCGACCTCCGCCTGGCCCGCGGCGACCACGAGCTGACCGTCCGCGTCGCCGGCGGCACCAAGGCCGGCCTCGTGACCACCTTCGTCGCCGCCAAGCCCTTGGAGTTCCGCTCGGCCGAAGGGACCAAGGTGTCGGATCGCTGAGAAGCCCGACCGCTTTCACCCACTCGGGAGGCGCGCTTGCGACGTTATCAGGTTGTCCTCCACCGGACCGACGAGGGGATCAGCGTCTCCGGCCTGCCCGGATGTTGGTCCGAAGGCGACACCGAGGCGGAGGCGCCGGCGAACATCCGGGATGCCATCCAGGAATACCTGACCGCGCCGACCGACCCGCTCCACGACGCGGAAGTCCGCGTCGTGGAGGTGGCCGTCTAGCCACGCTCCGAGGCTCCCGGCCCGTCCTCCTCGCGGTTCTCGGGGTATACTCTCCGGCGTGGCCCGGCCCCTGGTGGACGGGCCGGGGCGTGTTTTCGGATGGCCGGCGAGCCGACATCGTGTCCGAAGACCCCGCCGAGCGGGCCATGATCGCCGTGGCGATCCCGTGCTACAACGAGGCGGCGGCGGTCGAAGCCGTCGTCACCGAGTGGCGCGCCGCGCTCCCGGAGGCGGAGCTGGTCGTCTTCGACAACAACTCGACCGACGGCACCGGCGCCCTGGCCCGTCGGCTGGGGGTCCGGGTGGTCGAGGTCCGCGACCAGGGCAAGGGGCACGCCGTCCGCGCGATCTTCGAGGACCTGGCCGACCGCGAGGTCGTCCTGCTCGTCGACGGCGACGGGACCTATCCGGCCCGATCCGCCCGGGCCTTGCTGGAGCCGGTCCTGGCCGGCCGGGCCGACATGACCATCGCCGCCCGGCGCCCGGTCGACGCGCCCGGGGCGATGAGCCCGCTCCGGGGGCTGGGCAACCTGCTCATCGGCGCGGCCTTCGCCGTCCTGATCGGCCCGGGGACCAGCGACCTCCTCTCCGGCTACCGGGCCTTCGGCCGCCGGTTCCGCGAGGTCGTCCGCCCGCGCTCGGCCGGCTTCGAGATCGAGGCCGAGCTGTCCGGCCAGGCGGCGGCCCGGGGGCTCCGCGTGGTCGAGGTCCCGGTCCCGTATCACCCCCGGATCGCCGGGACCGCCAGCAAGCTCCGCCTGTTCCGCGACGGTGGGCGAATCCTCGGGGCGATCCTCATGCAAGGGCTCCGCCTCCGCCCTTGGCGCCCCCTGCTCGCCCTGGCCGCGCCGATCGCCCTGGCCGGGCTCCTGCTCGGTTCGACGCCCACCCTGCTCGTCGCCGCGACCCTCGGGGTGGCCGCGATGGCCCCGCTCGCCTGGGCCACGACCCGGGGTTGAAGCGATCGACCTATCCCGCCGCGGCTTTGTCGGACTTCTTAGCTCCCGCGCCCATAGACCGGCCTTTCTCGACGGCTGCTCGATCCCTGGCTTTTTTCGGCCGGCGTTCGTCCACTTTGGGCGTCCAACTGGCAATCATCTCGTCGTTCGCCCAGAGGCGATTAGCGGCCACGAAATCCGACAAGGCCTTGGCGATCACGTCGTTCATGGTTAACTTGTGGGCGCTGGCGAGGATGTCCAACCCTCGATGCGTCTCGGCGTCGACCCGGATGAGGAATTGTCCCGCGAACGGGCGGTCGGGCTTCTTGCCGGTTTCTTCGCACCGCTTCAAGTAGAAGTCGACCGTCTCCTCGAAAGATTTCCGGGCCTCGGCGAGCGTCGCCCCTTGAAATAGGATCTCGTCACGCAGCCCAATGACGTGGCCGTGGAGTAGATCGTCTTCTTCGTCGATTTCGAGGATGCCCGTAAAACCTTTATAAATCATCGGGATTGACTCCAGTTCCGCCGAGGAAACCGCGAATCCTGCGGACGACCGTGCGAGAAATTTCGTTGCCGGGATGCGGCTTGTGCAGGATGATCGTTTGCCCGTTCAAATCGATCGAGTGCATCGAGCCGCCGGCGGGTGTCACCGAAGCGCCTAATGCCCCAAGCAGAGTGAGGACGTCATTCCAAGCGATGTTGGCTCGCACCGGGTCGGCATGAATGGCATCGTACGTTTTCCGGTGCTTGCTCGCCATGTCGATCCCTGGCCGCCACATCGCCCATTCCACCCTCGATGATAGCCACCGGGACAGGCCGGGTCGAGCCTCCGAAGCCGAAGGCCGCGCGCCCCTGGACGGGCCCGGCCGGTTGGTTTAGCATCGGGCGATTCGCGGCCGGACCGGCTCGATCGCCGCCGGTTTTCTCTCGGGAAAAGGGGACGCCGTGGTCCGGGATCGCTCGCTGGACGAGGTCGACGCGGCGCCGAAGCCGGGCGGTTGGGCGACTCCCCCCTGGGCGTTGACGACGTTCGGCGTCCTGTTCGCCATGAACCTGCTCGACTACACCGACCGGAACCTTTTGACCTCGATCAAGCCGCAGATCGTCGCCGCGATCCCGACCATCACCAACGAGTCGTGGGGGCTCCTGGCGACGATCTTCCTGGTGAGCTATTCGCTGATCAGCCCGGTCATGGGCTGGCTGGGCGACCGCTATCGGCGGACGTACCTGCTGGCGGCGGGGGTGGGGGTCTGGAGCCTGGCGACGGTCGGCACCGGCTTGGCGAGGGACTATGGCCACCTGGCCCTGGCCCGGAGCTTCCTCGGGATCGGCGAGGCGACCTATGGCGTGATCGCGCCGACGATCCTGATCGACCTGTTCGCGCGCGATCAGCGGTCGAGGCTGATGTCGGCGTTCTACCTGGCCATGCCGATCGGCGCGGCCCTGGGGATCGTGATCGGGCCGGTCCTGGCCCAGCAGATCGGCTGGCACAACGCCTTCTTCCTCGTGGGCGCCCCGGGCCTGGCCGCGGCCGTGGTCGCCCTGTTCCTGCCCGAGCCGGTCCGGGGGGCGAGCGAGGCGATCGATCCCGGTCGGCTCGCGGCCCACCAGTCGGCCGGCGCCCGCCGCGAGGATTACATCGACCTGATGGTCAACTCGTCCTACACCTACTCGGTCTTCGGCCAGGCGGCCTACACCTTCGCCATCGGCGGGCTCCTGATTTGGGTGCCCAACTACCTGTTCAACACCCGGGGGTACGACCAGGTCCGGGCCGGGCTGACCCTGGGCGGGGTGACCCTGGCCGCCGCCCTCTCGGGGATGACCTTCGGCGGCTGGCTGTCCGACCGGCTGGCCAGGACCCGGCCGGGGGCCCTGTTCGTGGTGCCCGGCGTGGCGATGATCCTGTCGATCCCGTTCGTGGTCCTGGCCCTGCTCTCGAAGTCGGCCCCGGTGATCTACTCGGCGATCTTCGCGGCCGAGACCCTGATGTTCGTCAACACCGGCCCGTGCAACGCGATCCTCGCCAACGTCGTCCAGCCCAACCTCCGGGCGGCGGCGTTCGCGATCTCGACGTTCGCCGTCCACTTCCTCGGCGACATCTGGTCCCCCTGGCTGATCGGCAAGGCGGCCGACCTCTTCGGCGACCCCCAGACCATGAACACCTCGATCGGCCGCGCCCTGGCGGCCATCGGCGCCGTGCCGACGATGGTGAAGGACCAGAAGCATCCCGAGAACCTCATCGCCGGCCTCCTGTTCATCACCCCGGCCCTGCTCCTCTCGGGCATCGTCCTCCTCGCCGGGGCCCGCCACCTCCCGCGCGAGATGGAACTGATGCGGGCCAAGCTCAAGGCCGCGCCGCCCGAAGATCGTGGAGCGTGGAGCGTGGAGCGTGGGGCGTGAAAGGCAAAGGCAAGAAGCCACGCATCAGATACGCTTGACACGCTCCACGACCCACGACCCACGCTCGACACGCTCCACGCTCCACGATTTTCAGGGATCGACCATGACTCAGCCCATCCGCATCGCCGTCACCGGGGCCGGGGGCCAGATCGGCTACGCCTTGATCTTCCGGCTCGCCTCCGGCGCCGTGTTCGGCCCCGACCGGCCGGTCTCGCTCCAACTCCTGGAGATCACGCCGGCCTTGCCGTCGCTCCAGGGGACGATGATGGAGCTGGCCGACTGCGCGTTCCCGCTCCTGGCCGACGTCAAGGCGTCCGACCGGGCGACCGAGGCGTTCGAGGGGGCCGACTGGGTGATCTTCGTCGGCGGGATGCCCCGCAAGGACGGGATGACCCGCGCCGACCTGATCCGGGCCAACGGGCCGATCTTCACCAGCCAGGGGCAAGCGATCAACGAGGCCGCCGGGCCCGACGTCCGGATCATGACCGTCGCCAACCCGTGCAACACCAACGCCCTGATCGCGCGGTCGCACGCCCCCAAGGTCCCGGCCGACCGCTGGTTCGCCATGACTCGGCTCGACCAGAACCGGGCGGCGGCCCAGCTCGCCGCCAAGGCCGGGGTGTCCGTCGGGGCCGTCCGGCGGATGACGATCTGGGGCAACCACTCCGACAGCCAGTATCCCGACTACAAGAACGCCCGGATCAACGGCAAGCCGGCCCCCGAGGTCATCCCCGACCCCGCCTGGCTCGCCGACACCTTCGTGCCCATCGTGGCCAAGCGGGGCGCCGCGGTCATCAAGGCCCGGGGCGCCTCCTCGGCCGCCTCCGCCGCCAACGCGGCCCTCGACGGCATCCGTTCCCTCGTCACCCCCACCCCCGCCGACGACTGGTTCAGCGCCGGGGTCGTCTCCGACGGCAGCTACGGGGTCCCCGCCGGCCTGATCTACTCGTACCCGCTCCGGACCGACGACGGCCGGTCCTGGACGATCGTCCCCGGCCTCCCGATCGACGACGACGCCCGCAAGCGGATCGACGCCTCCGCCCAGGAACTCATCGCCGAGCGCGACGCCGTCAAAGACCTCCTCGGCCCGGCCGCCTGAGTTCGGCCCATCTCGATTTCAATCGAGCCGGATCGCCGCGCAAGTCGTTACCATTCCTTGTCTTACCCCCCCCTGCCCCCTTGTGGGGGAGGGTTGGGGTAGGGGTGGTGACTCCCATGCCAGGATCAACCGTTTCATCAAATATCGGGACATCGCCGGCGAATAATCATAACAGCACTTAACCAATGCGAGGCCCGAGCGTGAGACGCCGTCACGTCGTGGACGATCAACGCCTGGCACGCCATTGCCAAATGGGGCCTTCCGGCCCGGTTCGTCCACGACTGTTGGAATTGAACCAGCAACGAGCCAACGCGAAGTGGCGAAGTTGGGAAGGGGTGGAGGCGGTAGGGACGCTCATTTGGGATTGGCTTCGGCGGACGTGCTATGGTGGGGTTGAGGCAGGGCAACCCGGCCAAGGTAGGTTCCGAATCGGTTACAAAGGTGTTCCATATACGGACTGTTGAGCACGCAGCGGCGGTTGGCGAAGCCAGCCTCCACGAGGGCGTACAGTTCGTCCGTCGGCACGGCAAGGTAGCGCTTGAAGTCGAGGGCGAATTCCTCCATCCCTCGCCCGGCCGCATCGCACTCCTTCGTCACGGCTTCGAGGAAGTGGTATCGCTCCTCCCGGTTCTGGCGGATCAATTTCCAGGCGTCGCTGTTGACATCCTTCTGCCCGCGCAGGTGATTGGCAGTCGTTACCTCGGCCAAGAGGACGCAGGGCAAGTGGGGGTCGGAGCCGGGGGCTGGCCGCCCTTGTTGGGTCACGTCGCAGTCCTGGGTGAGGATGACAACGAACGGGTAGCGAACCTCGATGAGGAGTGGCGCCTCGTCCGCGACCGTCGCCGGCTCGACTCGGTAGCGGCGAAGATCAGACAAGATTTCGCCCTGCCGGAGGGGCTGTCCCAACTCGGCCGGGCGGTAGATGGGCGTGGGGTCGTCCGCCACCGTCTACTCCTCGGCGAGGGGCGGCGCCGTCGACGTGTAGCTGCGACCGACCTTGGCCCGAACCGACCGAGGGGGGGGCGTCGGGAGCGCCGGGGACGGCTCTTCGTCGTAGAAATCGACCATGTCGCGCAGCGACTGGACGGCTTCGCCGAGGCCACGATCCGCGAGCCGGGCGATTAATACGTAGCATTCGAGCCGGTCCAGGTCTTCCCGCTTAAGCTCTGCCTTCTCCCCAGGGCCAGCGGGTACCCGCAGTTCCAGCACGGCCGCGAAGCCGCACTCCCAGCCCAAGTCGAGCGGAAACCGGAAACGTCTACAGCCAACCTGTTCACTCCCCGCCACCGATTGCCAGTGCAACCGCCCGCGGGCGGAGGGCGTCGTGGAGCCGATCCGTGATACACCAGCGAAAGAAGAACCCCGCCTGGCGGTGGAGGGCATCGAGTCGGTCGAAGGCATCGGTCGGCTCCGTTGGCCCATTGCTAAATAGGTGCGCGTCGATCACGAAGGCGGTTTCGTCGTCCGGCTCCTTCTGCGCCAAACCGTACTCCACGTCGAGCAAGCCAGCTCCGTTCGGTAGGCGCGTGGCCGCCGTCATCCGGGCCATCACAACCTCGTCCCGCAGTTCCGACGCGGCCAGGAAGCCGCACAACGGGGACCGGAGCAACTCCGACCAGGGGATGTCCGGCTCGAGGGGAAGCCGTGACCGTCGGATGACGTTTCGGTAACGCAAGCAAATGTGGTTGAAAAGGGCCGGCGCGTACTCTTTCACGAGAGCCGTGTACGGGCCGGCGAGCCTTTGGCGAAACTTCTCCCACTGTCCGTAATCGACCGTCGAAAGGCTTAACTTGGACCGGCTGAGTCCGAGTCGCCAAGTCCGATCCTCGTCGTTGGTCTCGAATACGTGTTCAAGGCTCGCACTACCGGTCCCCCCCGGAAGGACGAGGTCGGCCAGTTCCGGCGGTAGGTTCGCGTATGGCCCAGCCTTAACAGTCTCGAATAACGGAAAGTCGGCTCGGACCTGCTCTTGGAATGCCGCAGGCAGTTCCGCCTCGATCCGGAGGATCGGCGGAAATTTGATCTGGCAGACGACTTCATCGAGCGGGCTGATCTCGTACCGCGAACGGGATACCTCGGGAAACGCCATTCTCACGCCTCCCGCTAGAGATCACGCCGGGCCGGAAGGAGGCCGCGTCGACGTCAAGGCTGGCTCCGCAGACAGTCCAGGGATTCTACCCCCGGCCGGCCGGTCTGTTCAATACTGCTGGCGCCCACCGTTGCCACCAGTTCTATGCGACTCTCCGAGTAATTCGGTTCGCCAAGACCGCCCTGATTGAGCAAGATTTGATCTCCGCGAGAAGTTGCCTCACTTCTTTGAGTCTCGACCTGACGGCCAAGTCCGGTGAATTCGGCCGCCGTCCACTGGGCCACCAGACCAGAGAGAGCATGGCCGGGGTCGGCCCCGGCGCGACGTTAAAAGCCGAACGCTCAAAGGCGTGTTCGCCGACGGCCAAAAGCCACCCGTCACTCGGGCTTGACGACCGGGGCCCGGGGTGGTATGGTCCGCGTTACATCCCAAGGACGGGTTGTCGCGGCCGTCGTCGTCGTTCGGGCTGATCGGCCCGTTTGAGGACGTCGCGGGCCGCCATCTCAAGGAGGAGAAGCGTGATGTCGTCCCACGATCGTCGAGCCGCAGCCCGCCGTCGAGCCTGGGGGCGAGGCCCCATCATCCTCCGGTTCGAGCCGCTCGAAGGACGGCAACTCCTCGCCTCGGCGGCGATCGGTCCGGCGGCGGACCTGATGGCGACCTCGTTCAACACCGTCCACGCCGCCGACTGGGGCGACCGGCTCCACGCCACCGGCTCGATCGTCAACCAGGGGACGGTCACGACCACCGCCCCGGTCCAGGTCGAGATCGACGCGTCGAGCACCCAGACGCTCAACGCCGCCGGGGCGGTGACCTCGGTCCTCGGCTCGGTCGTGGTCCCCGCGGGCCTCCAGCCAGGCGCGACGTACAACTTCGACCAGATCATCGCCCTGCCGGCCTCGACCGTCGCCGGGGCGTCGCCGACGCAGACGCTTTACGTGACCCTCAACGTCGACCCGTTCGGCAACGTGCCGGAGGCCCAGACCGTCAACAAGCAAGGGCGCGGGCTGGGGCTGGACACGTCGGTCCTGACGATCGCGTCGCACCAGCCGGCCGTCCTGATCGGCTCGTCGCTGGGCGTGACGCCGCTGGTCGCCTCCAAGCCGGGCGTGATCTCCTGGGGCGACACGTTCAACGTCACCGAGCAGATCAAGAACACCGGCCAGGGGGACGCGCCGCCGACCCGCGCCCGGATCGTCCTGACGCCGGCCAACGCCGCCCCCGGCGGGTACAGCGACGTCACGATCGGCACCATCGCGGTCCCGGCGATCCCCGCGTTCCAGACCACCAACGTCGTGCAGTCGGTGATCCTGCCGCCGGTGGCCCCCTCGGCGCTGGGCGGGGCGACCCAGTTCACGATCTCGGTCGTCCAGGACGGCGATTTCCTGACCCAACCGATCTATCCCCAGGTGGCCGGCCAGGGGGTCGGGCTCGACCAAGGGCCGATCGGGATCGCGCCCGGGCCGCAGGCGAACACCCCGCCGGGACCCCTGCCCGACCTGGCGCCGGCGAGCGTCGTGGTCTCGCAAAGCTCGCTGAGCTGGGGCCAGTCCTTCACCGTCGGCACGGTGATCCAGAACGTCGGCCTGGGCAACTCCGGCCCGTTCCGCGTCCGGTTCGTCGCCACCGGCGTGGCCGGCGACGTGGCGCACGGGATCTTCCTGGGCGATACCACCGTGAGCGGCCTCGCCGCCAACACGCCGATCAACGTCCTGGCGTCGGTCCAGCTCCCCTCGAAGCTCCCATACGGGACCAACCTGGCCAACCCCGCCTACGTCCGGGTCTACGCGATCGTCGACCCCGAGGACACCGTCGACCAGTCGACCCGGTCGAACAACATGGCGTCCTCGGCGCCGGTCTTGCTCTCGGTCCTCACGGCCGACGGCTCGACCCCGGCCACGGTCCCGACCTATCCCCAGAACATCTACGCCGTCCCCGCGCTGGCGGCCCAGGCCGCCAAGCAATCGACCAAGAACGGGAAGGCCAAGCTCGGCACGCCCAAGCCCGCCGCCGCCCCGGCCAAGAAGCACCATCTCGACTTCCTGGCCAGCCTGTCCCAGGGCTTCACCAAGGGGGTCGAGCACCAACTCAAGGCGTTCCCCTCGAACTTCAACAAGCTCCTCAACCGGATCGGCGTCACCGGCGGTTCGAACAACTCCTCGTCGGCCGCCGCCGCCGCGACCCCCCCGGCCGCCGCCACCACCAACCCCGGACTCGGGGCCACCACCAGCGGCGGGACCGGCGGCTTCGGGGCCTCGGGGATCTCATGAGCGGTCCATGCCACGACCCGGCTGTTGGCGTGATCTGGCCGGACTGCGAACCCTGCGTGCTCTGAGTGAAGATATCGGGTCGCGTGGACGGAAGTGAGTTCCTAATCCCAAGAAACGGCAAGGTTTCCGTCACATTGCCCAGCTTTCGACCGTTGCGGCAAGAAACTTGAAGCAAATCCGGGAATTATCTGGGCGATTTGTTGAAGATCGGCAATTTCGCCGCTAGACTTGCGGGACCGGCGGCCGCGGACGGGATTCGACCGATCTATCGGTCGGCTCCGGGCCGGCGGCCGGACTCGGCCCGGGTCTGGGCGGGCTGACCACGCTGTCCTCGGGAGCACCTGGGATGTCCATCGACCGGCGAAACGCGCCCCCGTCGCCCTCGGAGGCCGGCTCGGGCCCACTCGTTGAAACCCGGTTCGTGCCCCAGCGGTACGAACCCAATTATGCCTATCCGTTGCTGGTCTTGCTCCACGCCCGGGGCGGCGACGAGCAGCAGATGGTCCGGTCGATGCCGGCGATGAGCTGGCGGAATTACGTCGGCCTGAGCCTGAGGGGCCCCGAGGTGGTGACCCGCCAGGGGCGGTTCGCCGGGCACGGCTGGGGCCCGGACTTCGGCCGTCGCGAGCGGGCGCCGAGCCGCCCCGCGTTGCCCGACGCCGAGGTGTTCCGCCGCCGCCTCGCCGCCGAGGAGCCCGACCCGGCCGACCTCGTCGAGGACGGGATCTTCGACGCCGTCCGCCAGACCCGGCGCGCCTTGCACGTCCATTCCGAGCGGATCTTCCTGGTCGGCGTCGGCGAAGGGGCGGCCGTCGCCTATCGGGTGGCGATGGCCCACCCCGGGCGGTTCGCCGGCGTCGTCGCCATCAACGGCTGGCTCCCCGGGGGATTCCGCCCGCTGGCCCGGATCAAGGATTGCCGGGGGCTCCGCGTCCTCGTCGTCCACGGCGAATGGAACGCCCGGGTCCCGGTCGAGCACGCCCGCAAGACCGTCGCCACCCTCCGCGACGGCGGCCTCAAGGTCGCCTTCCAGTCCTACCCCTGCGCCCACCGCCTCACCTCGCACATGCTCTCCGACGTGGATACCTGGCTCATCAACCAGTGCACGCACGAACTGCGTTGAGCTTCCCAGTCGGCGTCGGCGAGTGGGTAGTGGTCAGTGGGTAGCCAGAAAAGAAGCAGAGCGAGTGGTCGGTGGGTAATGGGCTTCTTGCAGAGGCCGAGCTTTACCACCCACCACCCACCACCCACCACCCACCACCCACCACCCACCACCCACCACCCACCACCCACCACCCACTCGCCCCGGTATCGCCGCGAGCTGGTCGTTATTTCCCGCGGGGCCGGTAGGCGATGGCCCGGCGGACGGCGGGGGGGAGCGGGGCGTTCTCGCCCTTGACGGCCCGCCAGAGGATCTCGTTGAGTTCGAAGTCGTCGACGCGGTCGTACTCGTCGAAGTCCATCCGGTTGGACCGCTCGGCCCCGTAAGCGAGCGGGGAGTTCACGGCGTCGAGGTCGACGCGGGCGGCCTCGGCGGCGTAGGGGGTGGGGTCGGCCTTGTCGGTGAACGAGGCGAACAGCGGGGTGGCGGCGGCGTCGTACTGGCTCAAGGGCGGCAGGCCGAGGATCAGCTCGATCGTCCGGAGGTAGCTGACGGTCTGATACTGGGTGCTGTCGAGGTGGCGGCGCCGGGTGTAGGGGCTGACGACCAGGCCGACGGTCCGGTGGGCGTCGACGTGGTCGGGCCCGTTCTGGGCGTCGTCCTCGATCACGAAGATGGCCGTCTCGGGCCAGGACTTGCTCCGGCTGACCGCCTCGACCAGCCGGCCCAGCGCCAGGTCGTTGTTGGCCACGCAGGCGGCCGGGGTGTGCGAGCCGACCCGGGTCCCCTCGGTGTGGTCCTCGCCGAGGCTCAAGATCATCAGCCGGGGCAACCGGCCTTCCTGCTCGAACTGGGCATATTCGGCGAGGAAGATGTCGACGTTCTTGGTGTCGCGATATCTCCGCTTGTCCGGGCCCGCGCCGCCGAAGTCGGGGTTGAAGTGGCCGACCAGGCCGGGCACCCGGCCTTCCATCTTGGACGAGCCGTCGGGCTGGCTGACCCGCTTGCCCAGTTCGCCGTAGCTCCGGTAGCTGATCCCCTGGCGGGCGCAGGCGTCCCAAAGGAAGCCGGAGGGGGCCTTGGCCAGCTCGCCTTCGTCGTCCATCTCGATCCCGGCGCGGCGGGAATAGGTCAGCGCCCAGTCCTTGGCGATGTAGTCGGTGTTGTACGCCATCGTCGACCAGGGGTGGCCGTCGACCGAGACGTGGCCGTTGCAGTAGAGGTTGTCGAGCAGGACGAACTCCTCGGCCAGCTTGTGGTGGTTCGGCGTCACGTCGCGGCCGAACATGACGAGGCCCGGGTCGCCGTTGCCCTTGGGCAGGTCCCCGAAGACTTGGTCATACGTCCGATTTTCTTTGATGATGTAAATCACATGCTTGATCGGCGACGGGTCGCCGACCACCGTCGGGATGGCCGTCTTGACCGGATAGGGGGCGGCCGTCAGGAGCTTGTCGGAGTAGGGGCAGTTCCGGTAGACGGTCGCGGTATAGCCGGCGAGCTGCTTCTCGTCGGGGACGGGGACGATCGAGAGGGCGCCCGAGAGCGTGGTGCCGATGTAGGGATAGGTGGCGACCCAGATCTTCCAGTCTTCGGGGATCTCGCCGGGCTTGGCGTTGGCGATCCGCCGGGCCAGGTCCTTGTTGAACGGGTTGGCCTGGGTCTGGTTCCCCTTGCCGACGCCGACCAGGAGCGTCTTGTTGTCCGGGGTGACGGCGACGGCCGAGGGATACCAGCCGGTCGGGATGAACCCCTTGACCTGGCTCCGGTTGGGGGCCTCGACGTCGACCACGGCCACGCAGTTGTTGTCGGCGTTGGCGACGTAGAGGGTCTCGCCGTCGGGGCTGATGGCGACGGCGGCCGGCGTGCTCCCCTCGGGGGCCCGGGGGAACAGGCTGGTCACGATCGTCTCGACGACCAGGCCCCGTTTGGTGTCGATGACCGAGATGCAATTGCTCGACGCGCAGGCGACGAAGATCCGGTCGTCGGTCGGGTGGACCGCGACCTGGTTGGGATGGTCGCCGACGCTGATCCGGGCGATCACGCGGAGGTCGGTCGGGTCGACCGCCAGGACGGCCCGGCCGATCCAGTCGGACACGTAGAGGAGCTTGCCGCCGCGGCCGACGGCCACGTCATAAGGCCGGCCGCCGAGCTTGGTCGACCGCTCGGGGGCCCGGCCGGTGGTGTCGATGGCGGTGAGGGTGCCGGCGTCGATGTCGAGCGAATAGAGGATCTTGGTCGCCGGGTCGAACGTCAGGCCGGCCTTGAATCGGTTGGGGTCGGGCTTGGGGGCGGGGGCCACCGGCTTGACCTCGACCTTGGGCGTGGCCGACGAGTCCGCCGGCTTCGCCGCCGCGACCGGCGCCGGCGGCATGTCCGACGGGGTGGTCCGGGTCAGCTCGTGCCCCTTGAGGTCGAAGCCGTGGAGGCGGTCGCCGCCGCCGCCGGACCACCAGACCTTGCCCGACCCGGCGTCCATCGCCAGGCCGAACCAGCTCTGGCGGACCTCCTCCTTGTCGACGACCCGCTTGGTCGCCAGGTCGACCACGATCAGCTCGTGGGCGTTGAACCCGCTCGAAGCGACCAGGGCATGCTTGCCGTCGGCCAGCGGCCGGATGTCCAGGACCATGTCGGTGGTGGCGACCTGGTCGCCGGCCGGCGAGATCGTCCAGCCGTTGGGCAGGAGGAAGCCCCGGTCGGTCGCCCCGGCAAACCTCGGCGCCTCCTGGGCCATCAAGCCCGGGGCCGGCGCCACCGCCAGGACCACGGCGGCGAGGGCGGGGAATCGCGCGAATCGGAGCATCGTCGGCAGTCTCCCGGGATGTCGAGTCGAAAAGCAAGGAGTTTGGCCCGTCTCCGGGCGGTCGTTGTATGGTGGCCCGGCCACCGCCGGCGCGTCCAATGAGTTTTTCGTGTGCGGGGAGATCGTGGCAATATTGGCCCCGATCCGGCGAAACACCCAGGAGAGGGACCCGACGACGCCGAGCCCATCCGAAGAGGCCGAGCCATGACGCTGACATATCGGACCGAATACCGCTTGGTCGGCCGGGTCGACCGGACTTACCGGGGAGTTCACGCCCTGGCGGCCATCGCCGCCGACCTGCTGCTCGCCTCGATCTTCGGGCTGATCCGCCTGGCCTTCGCGGCGGCGGGCTGGGTCGTCCGGCTGGCCTGGCGGGCCGTCCGGCTCGTCGCCCGGTGCTCCCGGGCCGTCGTCGCCGGGCTCGCCCGGGGGATCGCGGCGGCGATCCGGCCCCCGTCGCGGATGACCAAGCCCGCCTGGGCCGGGTCCGTCGAGTTGTGAGCCGCCGGGGCGTCGCCGCGTCCGTCCTGACCGGATTGTGCGCCCTCGCGGCGGCCCCGCCGGAGCCCGCGCCGATCGCGTTCCGGGAGGTCGCGGCCGAGGCCGGCGTGGCATTCCGGTTCGATCCCGGGTCGCGAGGGCGGCACGACCTGCCCGAGATCATGGGCGGCGGCGTCGCCCTGATCGACTCCGACGGCGATGGCCTGTTGGACATCTACCTGTGCGACGGCGGGCCGATCGTCCCGGAGCCCGGCCGGCCCGACCCGCCTTGCCCGCTCTATCGGAACGCGGGAGCCTGGCGGTTCGAAGACGTGACCGACCGGGCCGACGCGCCGGGGCCGGCTTATGCGATGGGCGCGGCGGTGGGCGACTATGACAACGACGGCCGCGACGACCTGCTCGTGACCGGCTGGGGCGACCAGCGGTTGTACCGGAACCTCGGCGGCGGGCGGTTCCAAGACGTGACCGCGCGGGCCGGGATCGGTTCGGTCCTTTGGAGTACCTCGGCCGCCTTCGCCGACCTCGACGGCGATGGCGACCTCGACCTGTTCGTCGCCGCCTACCTCAACTACGACCCGGCGCTGGCCCCGTTCTGCGCCGCCCCCGACGGCCGACGCGATTATTGCGGGCCCGAAGAGTTCGCCGCCGAGCCTTGCCGGCTGTATCGGAACGACGGCGACGGCACGTTCGCCGACGTCTCGGCCGCCGCCGGGGTCGGGAAGGCCGACGGCCGGGCCTTGGGGGTGGTCGTGGCCGACCTGGTCGGCGACCGGCTCCCCGACGTGTTCGTGGCCGTCGACGGCTCGCCTTGCCATCTCTGGGAGAACCGGGGCGGGTTGCGGTTCGCCGAGGTTGCGGCCGAGGTCGGCGTGGCGCTGGACGGCCGGGGTGGCGCCCTGGCCGGGATGGGGGTCGCGGCGGGCGACCTCGACGGCGACGGCCGGCTCGACCTGGTCGTGAGCAACTTCCTGGGCCGGTCGACGATCGGGTTCCGGGGGCTCGGGGCCGGGGCCTTCCTCGACGCCTCGGAGCCGCTGGGCCTGGCCGCCGCGACCCGGCCGGTCCTCGGCTTCGGCGTGGCCCTGGCCGACTTCGACTCCGACGGCCGGCTCGACCTGATCCAGGCCAACGGCCACGTCCTGGACCGGGCCCGCCTGGGCGTCCCCGCGGCGATGCGCCCGAGTTTGCTCCGGAACCGGGGGGGCCGGCTCGTCGACGCCGCCCCCGCCGCCGGGGCCTGGTTCGCCCGGCCGATCGTGGGCCGGGGCGTCGCCGTCGGCGACCTCGACAACGACGGCCGGGTCGACGCCGTGGTCAACGCCCTGGGGGGCCCCGCCGCGATGCTCCGCAACGTCACCCCTGGCGCCGGCCGCGGCCTGATCGTCGAACTCGTCGGCCGCCCCCCTTCCCCGCGTTCGGCCATCGGGGCGACGGTCCGGGCGACCGTCGGGGGTCGGACCCTGGTCCGCCCGGTCGTCGGCGGCGGGAGCTACCTGTCCGCCCCCGACCGCCGGGTCCACCTCGGCCTCGGCGCCGCCGACCGGGTCGACCGCCTCGAAGTGACCTGGCCGTCCGGACGGTCCGAAACCTGGTCGGACCTGCCCGCCGGCCGCCCCCTCCGGCTCGAAGAGGGGACGGCGCCGCGTTGAGGGCGTCAGCGAGGGGGGCGGACCACCCGGATCAACTTCCCGGCCAACGACCCGGCCGCGGCGATCTCGAAATCGATGCGATCGGCGAGGGCTTTGTGATTCGAGTCTTGCGTGCAGATGATCACGCCGCCCTGAAGTTGATTTTGACGATGAATGTTTCGGAAGTGGGTGCGATTATGGGTCAGGACGGCCCGGCCGTCTCGATGGGCGAAGGCCAGCAACGTCGAATCCTCGGTCGTCTCCTGATTCGCTTCCAGGGCGGTCACGACGTCATGGCCGAGCTGGCGCAATTCTTCGACGACGGGGAGGGGGAAGCATTGATCGGCGAATAGCCGAGCCCTTCGGGAACCTGCCATCGTCAAGCCATTTCATTGTCGTCGATGAGCCGCTCGATCTCTTCCCGGTGGGCCCGGACGTAGGCCCAAGCATTGACGAGGTCCTCCGCCCGGAGGGGGAAATAGGACTGCAAGATCTCGGCCTCGCTGCTCCCCAGGCGGCGGGCTTGTTCCAGCAGCCAGATGGGAATACGGGTACCGGCGACCCGCGAATCTCCCCCGCAAATCCCGGGCGTCTTCTCGATCCCCGGGGACGCGAATTCCAACTCGCGGGTGACGTCCTGGACCAGCTGGATCTTCTCCGACCTCGTGAGCGAGGCCACGATCTTCTCGGCTTCTCGGAGAGCATTCATCGTCCGGCCTCCCGGGGCTCATTATGGGCAAGGTGACGCGACGAAGGCGAGGCCAGTTCCGGTCACGGGCGATGGGGCGGGCCGGCTCGGCGTTGGCGGGGGAACGAAAGCCGGGGGCGGGGCGTCCAAGGGGGCGGAGTCGTGACCGGGCACTCTTGGGCGAGGGGGACAGCCATGACGATGCGGGCGGTGAGATGGGCGGTGGTGGCGGGCGGGTTGGTCCTGGGGGTGGTGATCGCCCCGATCCGGGCCCAGCAGGCGGCCGGGGATCGCAAGGAAGAAGTCCGGCGGATCGTGGCGGTGGTCCAGCGGTCCGCCGAGGACCACGACCTCCGGCGGCGCAAGGCCCAGTTGGAGCTGGAAGTCCTGATGGCGCAGGTCGAGGCGAAGAAGGCCGAGATCGCCCTGGCCGAGGCCGAGTTCCGGGTGGCCAAGAACGCCCCGGACTTCGCCATCCTGTCGGCCCTCAACCGGCCCATGCCGATGCACTTCCGCGAGGCCCCGCTCGACGAGGTCATCCAGGCCATTCGCCGGGAGACCACGGACGCCAACGCCGGGCTTCCCGACGGCGTTCCCCTGTACATCGACCCCCAGGGCCTGATCGAGGCCGACAAGACGCTGGCGTCGCCGGTCTCGTTGGAGCTGGAAGGCATCCCGCTCCGGACGACCTTCCGGATCTTGCTCCGCCAGCTCGGCCTGACTTACGTGGTCAAGGATGGCGTGCTGACGATCACCTCGCCGGAATCCCTCGACGAGCCGATCGCGGAGATGCCCGGGCGTTGAGGGGGGAAACGAAGTCGTCCCCGACCGTCGGCCGGTGGGCCGTCGGTCGGGGACGATGGGCTTCGGCGGGCTCGGCTTCCGATCAGGCGCGGGCCCCGACCCGGGCGAACGGGTCTCGACCGTCCCCGGCGAATCGGAAGTGGGACGCTCGGGGGGTCGAGCCGACCCCGGCGACGAAGGCGGCCCGGGGCCCCCTCGGCGTCGGGGTGGCGGGCGTGGCGGCGGTCGGAGCCCCCGAAGGGCCGGGGACGGCCGGGGTCGCGACGACCGACGGGTTGGTGACCTGCCGGATGCGGGCGCCGGCGGCACGGGCCACGGAGACGGAGTCGATGAAGGCGGTGTTGTCGCCGCCGGCGGTGTCGAGCCCGCGGAAGGCGACGGTGTGGGTGCCGGCGGCCACGGTGAACGAGGCGGTGCTGTACGACTGGTAGGCGACGGAGCCCGGGGTGAAGGTGCCGACGACCGCGCCGTCGACGAGGACCTGGAAGTCCTCGCGCGAGGTGCCGTAGTTGCCGCGCTGGGCGGCCTGGAAACCGACGGTGTAGGAGCCGGCGGCCCAGCCGGCGATGGGCTGGGAGAACGATCCGGTTTCCTGGAGGAAGGCGACCTGCGAGCCCTGGGGCGCGGCGGGGTTGCCGGAGGTGAAGGCGGAGTTGTTGGCGGAAAGGCCGGCGGCGGCGACGAACGACCAGGGCGAGCCGGTCGGGTCGTAGGCGTAGCCGGCGGGTCCGGCGGCCACGGCCTCGAACCCGGCGTCGCCCACCACCGGGGCGGCCGGCGGGGTGGTCGTGGTGCCGAAGGCGATCAGGTCGGGGACGATCTTGTTGGCGACGGGGGAGCCGAGGCCGGTGGCCGTGTCGTAGCCGGTGGTCGCCGGGGTGCCGTTGGAGCCCTGGGTGATGTCGAAGTAGTCGCCGTTGGGGTTGGTGTAGCCGGTCCCGCCGGCGAGCTGGTAGAGCACCGAGTTGGTCCCGAACGCCTGGCCGGTCCCCAGCGGCGAGGACCCGGCGGCGGCCCGGCCCTGGTTCACGAGGGCGGTCAGGCCCGCCCACTGCGGGGCCCCGGCGCTGGTCCCGCCGACGACATACCAGTTGCCTTGGTTGCGGACGTACACCCCGGAATTCACGTCGGCGTCATAGGCGACGTCGGGGACGTTGCGGCGGCCGGTGTTCTGGAAGCCCGCCTGGTAGCTCGGCCTGGGCACATAAGCCGAGACGCCGCCGCCGGAGCCGGCCCAGACCGTTTCCGAGATCTTGTTCCCCGCGGCGTCGAGGGACAGGGTCGTCCCGCCGACCCCGGTGACGTAGGGCGAGACCGCCGGGAACTCGACCGCGGCGCCGCTGTCGCCGGCCGAGGCGAAGAACGTGACTCCCGGATGGTTGAAGTAGGGATCGAGCGACGAGGCGCCGTTGAACTCGCCCCCGCCCCAGCTCATCGACACCTGCTGGGCGCCGTGCGCGACGGCGTAATCGACGCCGGCGAGCAGGTCGGCATCGTTGTTCGAATTGGCCTCGACGAGCAGGATGGTCGCCTTGGGGGCGATGACGTGGGCCCACTCGACGTCGAGGGCGATCTCGAGGGCCCAGCCGGCGTCGACCGCCGGGGTGCCCCCTCCCGGGGTCGCCTTGATCAGGGTCGCGTCCGGGAGGTTGAACTGGCGGTCGAAGGCGGCCAGGTCCTGCGCGATGGTCGGGTTGTCGTAGGCATCCACGATGGCGATCGTCTGCCCGGCCCCGTCGTTGGCGAGCTGGTCGACCCCGTAGGCGTGGCGGATCTGGGCCGGGGTGTACGGGCCGGGAACCGCGGCGCCCGCCGCGTTCGGCCCGAACGCCGCCGGCCGGCCGGGCAACTGGCCGACCGAACTCGCCGGGACCGGCCGGGCGATCGCGCCCGGCCTGGCGAAGGAAGACGAGAGGGAAGCCAGGACGTCGGCGCTGAGGAGCTTCCGGCTTTCCAGGCCCTCGACGCGGGGCGAGGCGGGGCGAGCCGGCTTCATCGACCGGGATGCGGGGCGACGTGTCATCAAGGTGCGAGCTCCCACCCGGCCGGCAAGGGGGGGAGGCCGGGGTGCGGTCAATCGGGGTGGCGGACGTGTGGGTGGGACGCAGGCCGGATCGGCGCGTGACCCGCGACGGGGTCGGCCTTGGGCCATCCGGATTGCGAGGGGGACGGTCCCATTGTTCGCCGCCCCGATCCCAGTTTCAAGGGCTCATGCGAAAATTTACCGTCCCGTCACCCGGGTCGCGGTGGGGAGGCCGCCCGGGCCGGGGATTCGACGGCCGTCGGCCGCCAGGCCGCCCCGATCGCGGGGCGGAAAAAGGGGGGAGGAGCCGGGTCGATCGGTCGTCCCAATCGGCCCCGCTCCTCCCCCCGAGTCCTCGCCCCGATCGCGGGGCGGCCTGGCGGCTTGCCGCCCCGGAGCCCGCCGCGTCAGGTCAGTTGGCCGAGACGACGGACACGCCGCCGATCAGCGCGGTGTTGTCGCCGCCGGCGCTGTCGAGGCCCGCGAAGGTGACGGTGTGGGTCCCCGCCGTGACGGTGAAGGGGGCCGTCCAGTAGCTCTTGTAGCTGGCGTCCATCGGGCTGACGGTCGAGACGATGACCCCGTCGATCAGGACGGCGAAGTCCTGCCGGGCCGCCTGGAGGGTGCCCCGCTGCGCGGCGGTGAAGTTGACGAGGTAGCGGCCCGCCTTGAAGCCGGCGACGTCCTGGGCGAAGCTCCCCTGATTTTCGAGGAAGGCCACCTGGGTGCTCTGGGGGGCGACCCCGTTGCCCGCGGTATAGGTCGAGCCGTTGCTCGCCAGGCCGGTGGACCCGACGAAGGTCCAGGCGGACCCGACGGGATCGAGCAGGAAGCCGCCGGCGGGGACGGGGATCTGGGCGAACGCGGTGTCGCCGACGGGCGCGACGACGGGGGCCGTGAAGGTCGCGGCGGCGTCCTTGGACAGCGAGACGTTGACGCCGTCGATCAGGACGGCGTTGCGGCCGCCGGCGGAGTCGAGCCCCTGGAAGCTGATCGTGTGGGCCCCCGCGGTGACGACGAACGGCGTGGTCATGAAGTTCTGATAAGTGACGGTCGAGGGGGTGTAGGTCCCGACCGGCTGGCCGTCGACGAGGACCCGGAAGTCCTGCCGCGACGCCTGGCCGTTGCCGCGCTGGGCGGCGGCGAATCCGACCTGATAGACGCCGGCGGCCCAGTCGGCGGGGGCCTGGGAGATGGTCCCCTGGTCGCCGAGGTAGGCGACCTGGGTGCCGTCCGGCGCGTTGGGGTTGCCCGTGGTGATGGCCGAGTTGTTGCTGGCGATCCCGGTCGGGCCGGCGAACGTCCAGGGCGAGGTGACGGGGGTGGGCACCGACTGGCCGGCCACCAGCGCCGGCTGGGCGAAGCCGCCGTCGACCAGGGTCGGGGCGGAGGTCGTGACCTCGCCGAGGCTGACGTTGCCGATCAGCGCGGTGTTGTCGCCGCCGGCGCCGTCGAGGCCCTTGAAGGTGATCGTGTGCGCCCCGGCGCCGACGCTGAACAGCGGGGTCGTGAACCCCTGATAGGTGGTCGACGCCGGGGTGTAGGTCGCGACGACCACGGTGTCGACCAGGACCTGGAAGTCCTGCCGCGACGCCTGATAGTTCCCCCGCTGGGCGGCCTGGAACGAGAGCTGGAAGTTGCCCGCGCTGAACCCCGCGACCCTCTGGCTGATGGAGCCGGTGTCCTGGACGAAGGCGACCTGCGGGCCGGCCGGCGAGGCCGGGTTGACCGAGGTGACGGCCGAGCCGTTGCCCGAGATCCCGGCGGTCCCGGTGTAGGTCCAGGCGGTCCCGGCGGGGGCGTAGCGGTAGGCCGTCGGGCCGGCGCCCAGCACGTAGTTGGCGAACAACGGGTCCTTCAGGACGCCGACGGCCGCCGGGTCGATCGTCCCGATCAGGTCGGGGATCAGGATCTCGGCGTTGGGCACGCCCAGGCCGGTGGCCGGGTCCCAGCCGGTGGTCGCGGCGAAGCCATTGGAACCCTGGGTGATGTCGTGGAAGTCGTTGTTGGCGTTGGTGTAGGAGGTCCCACCGGCCAGGCCGTAAAGGACCCCGTTGGTGCCGCCGGTCGTGCCCAGCCCCAACGGCGACTTGCCGTTGTCGGAAAGCCCCTGGTTGGCCAGCGCGGCCAGGCCGGCCCACTGCGGGGCCGCGTCGCTGGTGCCGCCGACGGCACCGGAGTAGTTGTCATAGTTGTCGATGATGTAGACGCCGGTGCTGGGGTCGGCAACCAGCGCCACGTCGGGCACGCCCCGCTGCTTGCCGGTGACGAACCCCTGCTGGTATCCCGGCAGGGATTCGACCTGCGAGTAGCCGCCGCCGGTCCCGCTGCTGGCCAGGTTGCCGTTGCCCCAGACCGTTTCCGACGACCGGGTGTTGCCCGCCCCCGCGAGCTGGAGGTTGGTGCCGCCCACGCCCACCACGTTCGGCACCGCCGCCGGATAGAGCACGATCGGGTTGGTGCCGCCGTCGCCCGCCGAGTTGTCGCCGGACGAGGCGAAGAACGACACCCCGGGCACCTGGAAGTGGCTGTCGAGCTGGTTGATGCCCGCGAACTCCTCGGCGCCGAAGCTCATCGACACCTGCTGGGCGCCCGTCGCGACGGCGGCGTCGATGCCGGCGTACAGGTCGGCACCGGAATTCGAGGCCGTCGCCACCAGGACGATGTTCGCCTTGGGGGCGATCGCGTGGGCCCACTCGACGTCGAGCGACGTCTCGATCGCCCAACTGCCCACGGGCGCCGGCGGGGGCCCTTGCGGGGTCAACACGGTGAACGACGGCGGGTCGGGCAGGCCGAACATCTGGTCGAACTGCTTGAGGTCGGCCTGGATCGTCGGGTTCCCGTAGGCATCCACGATGGCGATCGTCTGCCCGGCCCCGTCATAGGGCAACTGGTCGACCCCGTAGGCGTGGCGGATGTCGGCCGGGCCGTAGGGGGCGAAGGCGGCCTTCGGGCCCTGGGGCAAGGTCCCCGTGCCGCCGACGGTGCCGACCGGGCCGAACGGGGCGACGCCCCGCGTGACCGGCGGGGCGGACCGGCCGCCGAGCACGATCAGCGGCTTGAAGAGCACCTTGTTCGGGTCGAGCACCGGGAGCTTCGTCGGCCCCGTCGGCCCGTGGGTCGGCGTCGGCGAGATCGAGCCGTTGCCCGGGGTCGCGGCCGGGGTCGCCGTCGCGACCGGATTCGGCGTCGAGGTGAAGACCGGCGACAGCAAGGCGACGGGGCCGGCCGCCTGGACGCCGACGCTCAGGAGTTGGCGGGTTTCCAACGCATCCAGGTGCAACAAGGCAACGCGCGCGGCCTTCCTCGGCCGGTTCCGGGTGCGGGGCGACATGAGCTGAGGACTCCGAATGGGCCGGCGACGTGGCCGGGGTGCTGTCTTCGCGGGGGGAAGGGACGATGAACTCAAGCCCGGGGCGGCCCGATCGAGCGGACGGTGGGATTCGGTGGGAAGCCCCGGAGCCGGCAGGAAACTTTACCATTCCTGACTGAGGGGCGCGAACTAATCAAGAAAATTTATCCCCCAATTTCATCCAACGTACTTTTTCGTCACAGTCCCACCCGTGAAGCCTTCGCATCCGCCCCCATCTCGCCGACACCCTGAAGGTGGGTCGTGGGTCGTGGAGCGTGGAGCGTGGAGCGGTCAGCCAGAAATCGCCGGAAAGTGTGCTAACCGCCCTCGGGTTCCACGACAATTGAGCCGACCGCCGACCGCCCCGCACTTCACATCCGGATCTTGAGCGACAGGGGCATTTCGAGGCCGTGGGCTTCGAGGAGGTTGGGGTCGCCCAGGATGTTGCGGGTCAGGCCGTTGGCGACGACCCGGCCGGCGTCGAGGAGGACCGCCCGGTTGCACAGCTCCAGGGCCATTTCGAGGTCGTGGGTGGCGATGAGCTTGGTCGCGGGGAGTCCCCGGATCAGGGCGAGGAACCGCCGGCGGGCGCGAGGGTCGAGGTTGGCCGTCGGCTCGTCGAGGACGAGGACGGAGGGCTCGCACGCCAGGACCCCGGCCAGGCACGCCCGCTTCCGCTCGCCGAAGCTGAGGCGGTGCGGCGGCCGGTCGGCGGCGTCGGCCAGGTCGACCCTCGCCAGGCATTCCAGGGCCAGGCGCCGGGCCTCGGCCTTCCCCTTGCCCAGGTTGAGCGGCCCGAACGCCACGTCCTCGATCACCGACGTGCTGAACAACTGGTCGTCCGGGTCCTGGAACACCAGGCCCACCCGGCGGCGGACCTCGGGCGCGTTCCGGGGGTTCACCTCCAGGCCGTCGATCCAGACCGCCGGCCCGGCCGGGTTGGTCCCCTTTGACGCCGCCAGCCCGTGCCCGTGCAGCGCCCCCGAACCCCGCGGCGACCCCGGCAAGATCCCGTTGAGGTGGAGCAACAGCGTGCTCTTGCCCGCCCCGTTGGGGCCGACCAGCGCGATCGATTCGCCCGGCATGATCGCCAGGTCGACCCCCCGGAGCGCCGGCCGGCCGTCGGGGTAGCGATAGGTCAGCGCCCGGACCAGGACCGCCGGGACGTGCCCGCTCGGGGGGGAGAGGGGGCCGGTCATCGGTCGTCGGCCCCGTCCAGGGTCCGCGTGGTGCCGTCCCACCCCCGGGCGAGCATCGCCGCGTGGACCCGCTCGCCGCGCTCGAACGACCGGAGGAACAGCATCCCGATCAGGCCGGTCAGCATCGCGAAGTCCAGCCGCCCCGACCGCCCGAACGTCCGCGACCGCCGGGCCTGGACCATCCGGCCGAGTTCGTCGGCGAGGATCTGGATCTGACGCTCCATGAACCGGAGGGTCGAGAGCATCACCGTCGGCATCCCGAGGCGGCCCATCGCCGCCAAAAGGTGGCGGAACGGGGTGACGTGGACCAGGACCATCATGGCGAGGAAGGCCAGGCTGTTGCGGACCAGGAGCGCCAGGGCCACGCCGACCAGCCCCAGGTCGGCCCGGGCCGGGTGCCCCGGGGCGACCACCGCGACCAGGAATCCGACCAGGGTCAGGAACCCCAGCCAGCGGCGGAACAAGGCCCGAGGGGCCACGCCCGAGACGCCGACGACCAGGGCCAGCAAGAGCCCCTCGCCGGCCAGGACCCGCCAGGCCGCCGGCGGGGTGACGACGACCGCCACGACGTAAACCACCGTCGCGATCAGCTTGATCCGGGGGTCGAGGTCGTGGAGCGGGCCCGGGTCGTCCTCGCCCCCGGGTTCCAGGGCGTCAAGCCGCATCCGCCGGGACCCCTTCCCGCCAGGAGGACGCCCCGGCCTCGCCCCGGCCGACCGCCCGGGCCAGGACCAGGCCGACGCCGAAGACCACCAGCGTCCCGACCACCCCGGCCGCCGCCGTCGCCGCCGCCGGGTTGAGTTTCGCCAGCCCGGGCAGCTCGTAATCCGGGATCGGCGCCGCGAACGCCGGGGCCGGCCCGGAGCCGTCCGGCGGGAGGAACTTGACCTTCTGCCCGCCGACGAACTCCAGGCCGTCCGGGTGCTCCGACGCCCAAGGGGCCAGGAAGATCGCCACCGCGACGGCCACCCCCAGCCCCGCCAGCGCGACCCGGCCCCACCGGGCGGCCCGCGATCCGTCGGGCGGTCCCGCGTCGTCGACCAGGTCGGGCCGGGTGAGCAGGAGGAACCGAACGACCATCCCGGTGATCAGCGCCTCGCCCAGCCCGATGGCCGCGTGCACCAGCGCCATCCAGCCCAGGACGTCGAGGAACGCCACACCCCGGCCCGAGGCCGCCAGCTCGACCGCGAACGCCCCCGAGGCCAGGATCACCGAGAACCACGCCGCCGCCATCGACCCCAGCAAGATCCCCCGCCGCCCGCCGATCCCCCGGCGGATCGGGGCATGGATCGTGTATCCCCCGACCGAACCGATCAGCCCCATGTTGACGAAATTCGCCCCCAGCGCCGTGAGCCCGCCGTCGCCGAACAGGAAGCATTGCACGATCAAGACCGCGCCGATCACCGCCGCCCCCGCCCACGGCCCGAGCAGCACCGCCGCCAGGACCCCGCCCAGCAGGTGCCCCGAGACCGGGAACGGATAGAGCGGGAAGTTGACCATCTGCGCCGCGAACACGAACGCCGCCATCGACCCCATCAGGACCGTGGTCCGGTCCCCGAGCCGATCCCGGAGCCGCCGGAGCCCGTAGGCCAGCCCCCCCGCCGCGATCACCGCCGTCGCCGCCGCCACCTTGGGGTCGAGCACGCCATCGGGGATGTGCATCGTTCCGAAACCTCGCGCAAATGCCGGGTCAATGGGCGTCATCCCGGCCATCCTAACGGACCGTATGCCCTCGCGTCAAAAAGTTCATACGGCCGGGACCCGGGGGCTCGCCCGCCTCATCCGTCCCGCCTGGCCGCCCGGGCTCGGGCGTGGTAAGACCAGGCCACCAAATCTGTAGGGTGGGCCGAGGGCCGCGAGGCCCACCAGGTTCGATCATCGCCCGGTTGTGGGCCTCGCGGCCCTCGGCCTACCCTACAATCAACCCAAGATATAACTATTATTGAAAGGGGCCAGGCCATGACTCGCCGCCACGCTCGTGGGTTCGTGCTCGGATGCTGGTGCCTGGCCCTCGTCCCCGCGCCATCCGCCGGGGACGAGCCGGCCCGGACGATCCCGACGGGGGTCCACCAGCCTTCGGCCCTGGCCTTCTCCCCCGACGGCCGGCGGCTCGCCGTCGGGGGCTCCGGCGACTCGGTGGGGCTCCTGGACGTGCCCACCGGGCGGCCCTTGCTGAACCTCGGCGACAAGGATAGAGATAGGGTCTTCGAAGTGGCTCGGCTCGCCTTCTCGCCCGACGGCGCGATCCTGGCGATGACGAACTCGTCGCTCCTCCAGACGCAACATGGTCCCTTCGACGGGCTGACGGCCTGGGGCCTCCCCGACGGGCGGCGGCTCGCGAGGTTTCCGAATCTGGGCGGCGGGCTCGGCCCCCTGAAGTTCTCCGCCGACGGTCGATCGTTGCACGTCGACGTCGTCAGTTTTCCCGGTCGATGGTCCCTGGACTTCGACACGGCGACCTGGGCGAAGCCGGGCCGGGCTGGCGTCACCCGAGAGTTTCCGTCGGACGCCGACCCGAAGGCCGCGCGCCATCCGAAGACCTTCGCCGAGTTCCGGTCCTGGCCCCGCGAGTTCCCCTCGCCCGACGGCCGGGTCGTCGCGATCGCCGATGGCGGCTCCGTCACCGTCCGCGACCGGGACACCGGCCAGGAGCGGGCGACGGCCCGGCTGGCGGGGAGTCCGAAACACGTGGCCTTCTCGCCCCGGGGCGATCGGATGGCCGTCGGCGGCGTGGACGGCCCGACCTGGCTCTGGGACTGGGCCGACGCCGCCCCCCGGCGGATGACCGATACGCCCGCGAAACTCTTGATGTTCGCCCCCGACGGGAAGACCCTGGCCGCCGCGTTCGGGTCGGGAACCGTGATGCTCTGGGACCTGGCGGGGATGGGCGGTCCGGGGCCCGAAAATCCGGCCGGCCGGGCAAGAAGTGTGCTGACGGCCCCCCCTCGAAATTGATGATATCGGATGACGAGCTTGCCGGACCGCCGATCATCGACCATGACCGCTCCGGCGAATTCAGTCGCGTTCGCGGCCGAACACCAGGCCCAGGGCGAACAGCCCGGCGCCGAGGGCCAGGGCGACCAGCGAGGTTGGGCCGAGGGTCCGGGCGGCGGGGTCGACGAGGTTCGGGCCGAGGACGGCGACCAGGGCCCCGGGAACGGCGAAGGCGGTGAAGCGGATTCCCCGGAAGGCGGCGGACAGGATCAGGAGCAGGCCGGCCAGGCCGAGGCCGAAGCCATCGAGGCGGCGGGCCAGCCCCGGCGCGAGATGGCCGACTTCGAGGGGTTTCGTCCCGGACGCCGCGTCCTTGATGCTCTGGACGTCGGCGGCGAGCTTCCGGCCGATCTTCTCGGCGTCCGCGACCGCCTTTTCGCGGTCGGTAGTCGCGGACAGGATCGCCTGGCGAGCGTCTTCGGTCGAAATCAGCGAGTTCTGATCCATCCAGAGCAGGAAGCCGGCCAGGAGGACCCCGCCGAGCAAGAACCGGGCCCGGGGGCCGAGCGTGAAGCGGGCGACGGTGCCCAGCGACTCGCGCCAGGCGGGGGGGCCGGCCTCGACAATCTCGGGCGCGGCCAGGAATTCTTCGGGACGCTCGGTCGCCCGCAAGAGCGCATTCATGAGGGGCAGGCCGAGCGAGCCGTCGGCCGACCGGCGATACTGGGCAGCCAGGGCGACGGTGGCCTCGGCGACCCGCCCCCCCTTGCGGCGGGCGGTGAGGAGGTTGATCCCGCGAGCTTCCAGCCCCCGCTCCTCGACCCGGCCGAGCCAAGCCCGGTCGCGCCCGCGTCGGCGGCCTTCCAGGACCCCATCGATGGCGTCGACCAGCGGGTCGCGCCAGGCGGCATGGCGGGGGCGACGCTTGCCGCCGGCGTCGGGGCCCCACCGGGCCCGGGCGGCCCTCAGGGCGTCGAAGCCGAACAGGGCTTCATACAACTCCTCCCAGGCGGCGCCGGGCTGTCGGCAGGCGAAGCGGCGGACGTCGTCCTCGGCCACCCCCCGCCGCCTCAAGGACTTCAGGAGCGCCGAGGCCCGGGCGATCGAGTCGGCCCGGGCCTGCGCGATCGGGCGATCGAGCGCGAAGTGATAGGCCGCCGCCAGCGCGACGGCCAGCCCGGTCAGGAAGATCCAGGTGCCCAGCCAGTGGGTCGCCACCAGGGTCCCGACCACCAGGGCCGCGACCGCCCCGGCGGTGAGCGCGTCGCCCCGCTCGGACCCCACGAGCCAGGCCCGGGCGCGGTCGAAGAGGGGGTCGGTCGCGAAGGCCCCCCGGAAGGCGACCAGGCTCGACCCCGCCAGGGCCCCGAAGGCGAGGAAGCCCAGGCTCGTCAGGGGGCGGCCGTTGACCAGGAACAAGAGGGCGAACAGGGCGACGATCCCCGCCAGGCCCGGCCCCAGCAGCGGCCGGACCCGGGCCAGGGGGGGCTCCTCGAAGGCCCGGGCGCAGGCTTCCAGCTCGGCGGCCTCGGCGTCGGTCGGGGCGAACGGGCCGGCCACGCCCAGCTCCGCCTCCAGGGCCCGGACCGCGGCGCCGAGGTCGGCGAACCGCTCGTCGGGGCCCTCGCCGGCCATCCGCCGGGCGACCGAGGCCAGGCCCGGCGGGACCGCGCGGTCCCCTCGGCTCCCGCCGATGAGCGACTGGAACGCCCGCCCGAGCGCGGCGACGTCCTCGCGGGCGGCCGAGGCCGAGGGGGGCTCCGGCGGCGGCGGAGTCCCCGCGATCGGCCCGCCGGCCAGGGCGACCGGGGCGACGGTCGGGCCGACCGGCGTCTCGGGGGCTAGGCCGAGCCCGACCCCGGCCAGCCGGACCAGGCCGGAATCCTCGACCCGGATCTTGTCGAGGTCGAGATCTCGGTGGAACACCTGCTGCTCGTGGGCGTGCCGCAACCCCCGGGCCGCGTGGAGGACGGCCGCCGCCCGGGCCGTCCGGTCCAGTCCCGCCCGGCCCCGCGCCGGGTCGGACAGCGGGGCCCCGGCGATCGCGTCGATCGCGGCGAACGGCGACCCCCGGTCGACCCCAAGGTCGACCACCGGCGCGAGGTTGGGGTGATCGAGCTGGGCCGAGGCATACGCCTCGCGGGCGAACCGGGCGACGAACCCGGCGTCGGCCGCCCACCGGGGCTTGAGGATCGCCAGGGCCACCTCCCGCCCGCCGGCCCATCCCCGGGCCGCGAACAGCCCGCCCGCCCGGGTCACCCCCAAGGCCCGACCCACCCGGTATCCCCCCAGCCACCGCGGGGGCTGGGCCACCGGCTCCGGCTCCGGGGCGACCGGCGGTGCTTCCGGCGCCGGGGCGACGGGGACCGGGTCGGTCCGGAGGGCGGTCGTCGCCGGGGGTTCGAGGCCGACGACCAGGGGCGGGGCGGCCGGGTCGTCGGGGACGGTGATGGCCATCGGCGAGCCGCACTTCGGGCAGTCGACCCGGAACCGCCCGGGCCGGGCGTCCTTGACCGCGATCGTTCCTCGGCAACGCGGGCAGTCGATCGAATGAGTCACGAACCGGCCCCCCGGCCCCAGCCTGAGTCGACGGATGAAGCGTTCCATTCCGGTCCGCTCGCCGGTCGAAGTCAAGGGGCCAGGGGTTGCGTCCCGGCGGCGAGTCGGATCAGATGCGGGGACGCTCGGGAGTCGCGGGGATGAAGTCGGGAGGGATCGCGATGGAACGGCCAGGCAACCTTTCGGTCGGCGACCTGATGGCGGCGACGGTCATCATCGGGCTCGACCTCGCCGCGATCCGGGCCCTGTGGCCCGACGATCGGAATTTCGCCAAGGTCGCGTCGCTGGCGTTGCCGATGGTGGGCGTGTTGGCGCTCGGCGTCCTGGTCCTGATCCGGTGGCGGTCCCGGGGGATGGAGGCGTCACCGTTCCTGATCCGATTCGAAGTCTTCGGCTGGGCCGCGACGGCCGCCTTCTTGGCCTGCGCGTGGCGATACCCGGATGCGACGAGAAGTGTCATCATCTGGCCCTGGGAACCGTTCCCGACCTGGCTCCGGTCCCTCGGCTACCATCCCAACGGCAGTACACCGTGGTGGATGGCCGCCCACTTCGTGCTCCTCGCCCAAGTCGTCTTCTGGCTGCAACTGGCGGTCGCGGTGGTTGGTGGCGCGATCACCGCCCGCTACCGATTCACGGTCGAGCGTCGGGGGACCCGAGGCGGTTGATCCACCCCTGATGACGAGCGACCGGCGATCCGCCCGGGATCGCCGGAAAGTGTGCTAACCGGCCCGGGATTTTCCGATGATTTTGGACGACGTCCCTGGACCGGAGCCGACGATTCTCCACGGCCTTGGGCCGGCGGATTGGCCCGGGGGAGTTCGCGGCGTGGCGCGATGCCGAGGGTCGATCGATCGAGGCGACAACGCGGGCGTCTCGATCGATCCGATCTCCGGGCCGGGGCGATCAACCGGGATGCTTGGCGTACAGGTCGACGTTCTGGAACGGGCTGGTGAGCCCGCTGGTGTAGAGCCGGCCGTTGAAGACGCTGGTGGCGGTGTTCTTCTTGCCGTAGGTGATCGTCACGGTCCCCGAACTCTGGCTGACGAAGAAGATGCCGCCGTAGACGTTGGCGTCGGAGGTGAAGGTCAGGCGGGTCGGCCGCCCCTGGGCGTCGAACGAGGTGGGATCGGCCAGCAAGTCGAGGCCGACGACGCCGCCGGAGTTGTTGTTCTTGTCGTCGAGGAAGGCGAAGCCGGTCACGGGCGGGACGCCGTTGGGGGTCGGCTTGGTCGGGTCCTGGGTGCCGCCGGGGTTCTTGGGGTCGAAGCCGGCGGGATAGACCAGGGCCAGGGAGTAGTCGCCGTGGATGAAGAAGTTCGGGGTCGAACCGCCCAGGCCCCGGAGGTAGAGGATCTTGGATTGGTCCTGGAACCGCGCGGGCTTGATCGCGACCGGGCCGGAGAAGCGGGCGACGAACTTCTCGCGGGCCAACTCGGCCTGGGTCGGCGCCTGGGCCCCCAGGAGCGGGGCGGTCGGGAACGAGCCGGCCGCCGCGTTCGGGCCGGCGGGCATCATCTGGCCGTTGGACGTCACCCCGTTGCCGGTGTAGACCCCGGTGCCGACGCTGGGCGTGGCGGCCGAGGCGCTCCCGTTCTGGCCGCTCCCGCTGCCGCTGCCCCCCCCCGACCCGGTGCCGCCGGTCCCCGCCAGGGCCGAAACGCGGCCGCCGCCGCCCGAGTGCGCCCGGTTGGCGGCGATCGAGGCGACCTCGCCCGGGGTGGCGTGATGGACGTTCGACTGCAAGGCGAGCAGGAGGCCCGAGAGGAGCTGTCGCCCTTCCATCGGCTCCGGCCTCGGCGTCAAGCCCTTCCGCTTGCGATCGCCCATGATCCCCGCTCCCGGCCATCCGGCCGCGATCCGACGCCCACGGCCACGGGTCATCCCTGCCCGTCCCATTCCCTCATCGGCCGCGCCGCCCGGCTTCCATCGCCCGCGATCGGGGATGGCGCGACGGCCAGGCGGGACGATCGGCCGGACCCGCGCAACCGGGTGGAAGAGGGAAATTTAACCGCCAAGGCGCCAAGATCGCCAAGGCAGGAGGAGAGGGGAAAATCAAGGGAAGAGGGAGAGAGAGTAGAGAAAATGAAAATCGTTCTATGTGTTAAGTGCTTTTAGTTATTTCCCTTCTGGGATTTTCTCTTCTCCTCCCTCTTCCTACCTCCGCGATCTTGGCGCCTTGGCGGTTAAAATCTTCCATTTTCCGGCCCCAGTTGCCCGGCGATCAATTCGATGGGGTGGATCGCGTCGATCCCGGCGAGGCCGTGGACCTGGCTCCGGCACGAGAAGCCCGGGGCGACCAGCCGGGCCTCCGGCTCGGCGCGGGCGGCGGGCAGGAGGACGCGCTCGGCCAGGGCGAGGCTCACGTCGTGGTGGCCCCGCTCGTAGCCGAACGAGCCGGCCATCCCGCAGCAGCCGGAATCGAGTTCCTTGACATCGAGCCCCTCGACCCGCCGGAGCGCCGCGACCGTGCCCGCCGTGCCGACCAGGGCCTTCTGCTGGCAATGGCCGTGGAGCAGGACCCGGCCGGCCAGGGGGCGGAGCGGGAGGTCGGGCACGGCCTCGGGGTCGGCGACGAAGGCGTCGACGAGCCGCGCGGAGCGGGCGACGAGGTCGGCGTCGGGGCCGAGGCGGAAGTCGCGGTACTCGTCGACCAGGGTCAGCAGGCAACTCGGCTCGCAACCGAGGATCGGGATGCCCCGGCGCGCCGGGCCGACCAGGCGGGCGACGTTCTCGCGGGCCAAGGCCCGGCCGAGGTCGAGGAGGCCCTTCGAGATCGCCGGCCGCCCGCAGCACGGCAAGCCCGCCAGATCGACCCGGTAGCCGGCCGCTTCCAGGACCTTGACAGCCGCCCGGCCGACCTCGGGGGCGTTGTAGGTCGTGAAGCAGTCGTCCAGGAGCAGGACCGACCCGCGACGGCCGGCCCGGGGGTCGACCTCGTGGCGGCGGAACCAGCGGCGGAGGTTGTCGAAGGCGAACGTCGGCAACGTCCGCCGCCGGTCGATCCCGGCGACCTTCTCCAGGAGGTATTTGAAGGCGGGATTCCGGAGGGTCGCGTTGGCCAGCGGGGCCGTCGCCGACCCGACCCGGTTCAACTGGTGGATATGGCCCATCAGGGTCGAGCCGAACGGGACGGGGCGGGTCTTGTATTTCTGGTAAAGATATTCCGACTTGAGCTTGGCCATGTCGACGTTGGACGGGCACTCGGTCTTGCACGCCTTGCACGAGAGGCACAGGTCGAGGGCCTCGTCGAGGGCCCCGGAGGCCAGGCCGTCGGCGGGGATCGAGCCGTCCATGACGAGGCGCAAGGTGTTGGCCCGGGCCCTCGTCGTGTGCTTCTCGTCGAGGGTCACCATGTAGCTCGGGCACATGGTCCCGCCGCCGTTCTTCCGGCAGGCGCCGACGCCGGAGCACATCTCGACGGCCCGGGCGAATCCCCCCTGGGCGGAGAAGTCGAAGGCGGTCGCCTCGGGCTCGACGGCGTGGTAGGCGGGGCCGATCCGGAGGCGAGAGCCGGGGTCGGGCGCGGCGACGACCTTGCCGGGGTTCATCCGGTTGGCGGGGTCGAAGGCGCGCTTGACCTCGCCGAAGGCGGCGTACACCTCGGGGCCGAACAGCTTGGCGTTCCAGACGCTCCGGGCCAGGCCGTCGCCGTGCTCGCCGCTCATCGAGCCGCCGAACTCGACGACGAGGTCGGACACCTCGGCGGCGATCGCGCGGAGCTTTTCGACCCCCTCGGCCGTCTTGACGTTGAGGACCGGCCGGATGTGGAGGCAGCCGACGTCGGCGTGGCCGTAGCACGCCCCATGCGTCCCGTGCTTCGCCAGGATCGCGGCGAAGCGGTCGTAGAAGGCGGGCAGGCGGTCGGGGCTGACGGCGGTGTCCTCGACGAAGGCGACCGGCTTGGAGTCGCCGACCATGCCCATCAAAAGCGACACGCCGGCCTTGCGGATCTTCCAAAAATCATCCTTGGCCGACTCCGTCAGGCTCTGGCGGACTCCCAAGACGCCGGGCCGGCCCCGGAACCGGCGGGCCAGGTCCTCGGCGCGGTCGGCGAGTTCGGCCGCGGAGTCGGCGTAGAACTGGGCGGCCAGGACGGCGGCGGGCCGCCCTTCGGCGAAGCTCAAGGACCGGGCGTAGTCGGCGTTGGAGGCGGCGAGGTCGAGCATCATCTGGTCGACCATCTCGACGGCCGCCGGGCCGGTGGCGATGATCTCGGCCAGGCGGTCGAGCGCGGCGGGGATGGTGGCGAACGAGAGGATGACCAGCCCTTGCGCCGGGGGGATCGGCACGACCTTGACCTCGGCCCCGGCGATCACGGCCAGGGTCCCCTCCGACCCCACGATCAGGCGGGCCAGGTTGAACGCCCAGGGGTCGTCGACCCACCCCGGGGCCCGGGTCGGCAGGCCGGGCACGAGTTCATCGAGGTTGTAGCCGCTGACGCGGCGGAGGATCTTGGGGAAATGCTCGGCGATCGCCGATCGGTGGCCCTCGACCGTCGCCCGGACGCTCGCGTGGAGCCGGCCCGCGCGGTCGGGCCGGGCGCAGAGGGCATCGAGGTCGCCCGGGGCGACGGGTCCGAAGGTGGCGCGGGTCCCGTCGTCGAGGACGACGTCGAGCGATCGGACGTGGTCGACGGTCTTCCCGTATCTGAGCGACCGGGCGCCGGCGGAGTTGTTGCCGATCATCCCGCCGAGGGTCGCGCGGTCGCCGGTGGACACGTCGGGGCCGAACATCAGGCCGAGCGGCCGGAGGTGGGCGTTGAGCCGGTCGAGGACGACGCCGGGCTCGACCCGGACGGTCATCCGGTCGCGGTCGACGATCCCGACCCGGTGGAGGTGCTTGGACAGGTCGAGGATCAGCCCTTCGCCCACGGTCTGCCCCGACAGGCTGGTGGCGGCCCCCCGGGGGAGGACCGGCACCCCTTCCTCGAAGGCGATCCGGACGGCGAGCGCCAGGTCGTCGACGGTCCTGGGCAGGACGACGCCGACGGGCTCGACCTGGTAGAGGCTGGCGTCGGTGGCGTAGAGCCACCGGCTGGCGTCGTCGAAGCGGACCTCGGCGGTGGTCTCGCGGCCGAGCCGGTCGTGCAGCCTCGAAGACGCGGCGGTCGTGGTGGACATCGTGTGTGGCAAGCTCGCGGGGCCTTCGTGGCGTCGGGCGGCGATCCATCCCGGGGCCCATCCCTCCGGACGTCCCGGGAAATCATTCTATCGAGCCGGGGCCCCTCCGGCTATATTGGCCGGCGTGGCCCGTCCCCCGACCCATCCCGAGCCCGGGACTCGCGCCGATGGTCCCCCGACCCGGTCTCGATCCGTTCGACGACGATCCCGACCTGACGCCTCGCGAGCAGGCCCGGGAGGACCTGGCGAGGGGCCTCGGAGAGGCGATCGACGCGGGCGACGACGCCGCCGTCCGGGGGCTCCTCGCCGACAACCCGGGATGCGTCCGGGAATTGGGCGACACCGCCCAGATGTTCTTGATCCACGCCATCGAGCAAGGCCGGGTCGGGGCGGTGGCCGCGCTCCTGGAGGCCGGCGCCCGGGCCCATGACGTCGAGGAGTCCGGCGGGACGCCGCTGATGGAAGCGGCGTGGCATGGCCGGCCCGAGATCGCGCGCCTGCTCCTGGCCGCCGGGGCCGACCCCGACGCCCTGGCCTCCCAGGAGGGGGACCGGGACTACGACGACTCGATCGCCGGCCGCTGCGCCCTCCACTTCGCCCAGCTCCGGGGGCACGGCGACCTCGTCGACCTGCTCACGCCGTTGACCCGCCCCGAGGTCCGCGAGCTAGCGGATCGGGCCACCGCCCGCGAGCGGGAACGGATCGCCGCCGAGCCGCCCCCGCCGCCGCCGGAAGTCCAGGAGCTGTTCCGCGCCGTCCGCGCCAACGACGCCGCCGGGGTCCGCGCCGCGCTGGCCGCCGGGGCGGGGGTCGAGGTCCCCGACCGGGCGGGCTCGTTGCCCCTGTGGACCGCCGCCGCCGGGGACAAGCTCGCCGCCTTGCTCGTCCTCCTGGAGGCCGGGGCCGAGGTCGACGCCGTCGGCGAAGGCGACGGCTACCTCGAACCGACGGCCCTGGGGATCGCGACCCGGTTGAACCGCCCGAACGTGATGGCCCCGCTCCTGGCCGCCGGCGCCGACCCCGCCCGAGTCGATTGGAGCGGCCAGACCGTCTGGGAGTCCGGCGCCCGGACCGGCGGCGCCGAGTCGCTCCGTCGGGCCTGGCGCGAGGTCCACGGCGGCGAGCCGCCCGCCTGATCGCCCCGGGGAGCCCGTGATCCAGGATCGATTCGGCGGGCGGCCTTCCTCTGAATTCGGAATATTTTTGCCGGCTGGAGAAGGCGAAAATTTTGAAGACCGCAAAAAAACCTCCTCGCGGGGGGAGGTCGTGCAACGGTCTTGAGTCACCAGGGCTTAGCTACCCGTTCGGGGGGAGAAATTGCGGCTTTTACGGAACAATAAACCGTTTTGGCTCATGAGGCGAATGGGATGAGCTACCTCGCCGGGGTTGCTCCGGGATTTGCAAGACCTTCGCGATGAGACCCCTTCGACACCCGGGAGACGCCGCCATGGACTTCCCCTGACCGACCTCATGGACCAGGACGCCTGCTACCAAGGGAGAAGACGTCGGCCCACCCCCCAGCTTCTTCGTCATTTTCGACTCCGGATCGGGATGCACCCATCGGGGTCGCTGCCACCGGCCCCCCTTGCCGGATCGGACCCGGGGATGGTACCACGGGGGGACGGAATGGGCCCCGGCGGCGACGTCGTGCCGGGGGTCGAGGTCCGGTCTTTCCGAGCGATGAGGCGGCGATGGGCCCCAGCGGCGAGCGGGTGGTGGGCGTGGCGGCGAGCGACCTTTCCCTGGACGATCAGGGGTGGGCGGGCACCGGCGTCCAGAACTGGAACCTCCCGCCGGCCGCCCTGGCCGAACAGGCCGTCGCCCGGGGCGAGGGGACGTTCTCGGACCGCGGGGCCCTGGTCTTCCGGACCGGCCAGTACACCGGGCGGTCGCCCGAGGACAAGTTCCTCGTCCGCGAGCCGTCGGTCGAGGGCGAGGTCGACTGGGGCGGGGGGAACCGGCCGTTCGAGCCGTCGCGGTTCGACGCCCTGGCCGACCGGGTCCGCGACCACCTCCGAGGGCGCGAGGTCTGGGTCCAGGACGCCTTCGCCGGCGCCGATCCGGACCACCGCCTGCCGATCCGCGTGGTCTGCGAGCGGGCCTATCACGCCCTCTTCGCCCGCCAGCTTTTCGTCCGGGGGACGCCCGAGGAATTGGCCCAGCACCGGCCAGCGTTCACGATCGTCGCCGCCCCCGACTTCCGGGCCGACCCCGGCCGCGACGGGACGCGGAGCGAGGTCTTCATCCTCCTCAACTTCGCCCGCCGGCTGGTCCTGATCGGCGGGACCCTGTACGCCGGCGAGATCAAGAAATCGGTCTTCTCGATCCTCAACACGCTCTTGCCCCGCGCCGGCGTCCTGCCCATGCACTGCTCGGCCAACGTCGGCGATTCCGGCGACGTCGCGCTCTTCTTCGGCCTGTCCGGGACGGGCAAGACCACGCTCTCGGCCGACCCGACGCGCGGCCTGATCGGCGACGACGAGCACGGCTGGAGCGACCGGGGCATCTTCAACTTCGAGGGCGGTTGTTACGCCAAGTGCATCCGGCTCGACCCGGAGGCCGAGCCCGAGATCCACGCGGCGATTCGGTTCGGCGCCGTCCTGGAAAACGTGGTGCTCGACCCGGCGACCCGAGTGCCCGACTTCGCCGACGCGAGCCTGACCGAGAACACCCGCGCCGCCTACCCGATCGAGGCCATCGCCAACCACGTCCCCACGGGCCGGGGCGGCCACCCCCGGCACCTGATCTTCCTGACGTGCGACGCCTTCGGCGTCCTGCCGCCGCTGTCGCGCCTGACGTCGGACCAGGCGATGTACCACTTCCTGTCGGGCTACACGGCCAGGGTCGGCGGGACCGAGCGTGGCCTGGGCGCCGAGCCTTCGGCGGTGTTCAGCACCTGCTTCGGCGCCCCGTTCATGACCCTGCCGCCGTCCCGATACGCCGGGCTCCTCGGCGCCAAGCTCCGCCGCCACGAGGCCGGGGCCTGGCTGCTCAACACCGGCTGGACCGGCGGCGGGTTCGGCGTGGGCCGGCGGATCGGCCTGCCCCACACCCGGGCCCTCGTCGCCGCCATCCTCGGCCGGGCCCTCGGCGACGTCCCCTACGCCCGCGACCCCGTCTTCGGCCTCGAATCCCCCCGGGCCTGTCCCGGGGTCCCTCCCGGGCTCCTCGACCCCCGCGCCGCCTGGCCCGACCCCGCCGCCTACGACGCCCAGGCCGCCCGCCTCGCCCGCCGCTTCCGCGACAACTTCGCCCGCTTCCCCCACGGCGACCCCGCCATCGCCGCCGCCGGGCCCCGGGGGAGTTGAGGGGAATCCGGGTGGCCGACCCCTACCCGATGACCCCTTGTTCGAGCAGAATGTCTATGTATTTGGGCTTGATCCGGGTCGACTTGCTCACCCGTCCCTGATCCGTTTCAAGATTTCCCCCGTGACCGGGGGCTGGACGCTTAGCGAGCCCCGATCCCGGAGGGCGTGCAGCGTTTCCAGGGTCGTCATCCTGGTTTCTTGATAGAAAACCCAACTTCTGTGAGAGGCTATCCGGAAATATATCTGTTGACTGGCTTCAATTTACGCCATATTGGTGATCGCCGATCCGAGCGGCCATCCCCGGAAAAACAAGGGGAATCTGATCGCATAAGCGATAGCGAATAAAACGTAACTCGTTACAAGGCAATAGTTGCATCCCGGATAGCCTCTGAGTGACCCTGGAATGATCGCCCGTTTCGAGTAAGCAAGCGTCTTCTTTGTGCGTCTCAAAGATGGTGATGCTCACCATCACGACCCTGCCGGGGTCTTCTTCCGCATCCGATATAATGATCCAGAGATGACCGTCGACCGACCTGTCTTTGATGAAGAATGCGTCCCCGGCGTTCATGGCTCGGGCCCGAAAACATCATCGAAAACCTGCCTGGCCTTCTCATCACGCTCGACGACATCGACCATCCCCGGCTTGTCCTGGGCCATGAGCATTTCTTGCCAGGGGATCGGGCTCGCGGAGCCTTGGTAGCTCTTGGCCCATTCCGGAAAGCCGTGGGTCAGCTCCGAAAGTTCAAACTCGTCGAGATTCCGGTATCGCTCCGTGACTTCGGCTAATTTCACCACGATCGCCTTGGACAACTCATCCCGCCCGGGATCGGCCACCAGTTCGACGGCATACCCTTCGGTGTGGATGAAGTCGTCCCAGAGGCCGGCCTTGGACCCATGACCCTTGATGAAGTCGTAGACGCTCGTCAGGACCGGACCATACTTCATCGCGAAGGCCCGGTCGCCGGTGATCGACTCGCCCGTTTCCGCGAGCCACTCCCGGTCGGCGATGTAGAGCAACTTCAGGAGGCGGAGGTAAGACATCCGCTTGCCATCGAGCCGGAGCAGGTAAGCGCTGGATTGCAACGTCCGCCCGAAGTTGAAGCGAAGGTGCATGGTCGCTCCTTTCCATCCAACTTCTTTTAGCCTGGCCAAGTGTGCATGATTGGTCGATCCGAATTGGATGTCAAGCCGGTTATTCAAGAGACGAGGACGCCGAGCAAGGTTTGATCGTCGGCGGGGGCGACCCCCTCGGTGAAGGCGCGGACGTCGGCCACGACGTCGTTGACGAGGCCGGTGGCGTCGGACCCGCAGCGGGACAGGATGGCGTCGAGGCGGTCGAGGCCGTACATCCGGCCGTCGGCGGCGATGGCCTCGGTGATCCCGTCGGTGTAGAACGCGAGGCGGTCGCCGGGGCGGAGCTGCAAGACCGTGTCCTCGTACGCCTCGTCGGCGAAGAGGCCGAGGGGGAGCCGGCGGGCGCCGTCGAGCGACTCGACTTCAACTTGGCCGCGCCGCTTGAGCCTCGGCGGATTGTGCCCGGCGCTGGAGTAGCTCAGGCGGCGGGTACTCGGGTCGTAGACGCCATAAAACGCGGTGACGAATGCTTCGTTGTCCGCCGTGTAGAGGGTCGAGAGTTGATTGTTGACGCGATCGAGCAGGGCGCTGGGGGGGTCGTGGGGGCCGGGGAAGCCGTGGGCCAGGCTGTGGGTGACGGCCATGAGGACGGCCGCCGGGGTCCCGTGGCCGCTGACGTCGGCGATCAAGAGCCCCCACTTGCCGTCGGGGCGGGGGAAGAAGTCGTAGTAGTCGCCGCCGGCCCACTGCGAGGTCTGGTAGGAGGCGGCGACGTCGAGGGTGGCGATCGTCGGGATCGTCTTGGGCAAGAGCGAGCGCTGGATGTCGGCGACGACCTTCAGCTCGCGCTCGACGACGCCGTAGGCCTTCTTCAGCTCGGCCGACAGGACGAGGTTCTGGGTGGCGCGGCCGAACAGGCTGCTCATCCAGACCCAGTCGGGGAACTGGTCGTGGGGGAAGGCGTGGGGCTCCTTGCGGAGCATCAGGACCATGTTCTGGCCGATCCCGCGGTCGTAATGGGGGATCGCCAGGAGCGACCGATGGCCGTCGAGGTAGGGCTTGCCCGGGTCGTCGTCGGCGACGCGGAGGTCGTCGATGATCCGGGGGACGTCGCCGTAGATCAGCTCGCCCATCAGGCCGCCTTCGAGGAGCGGCAGCCGGTCCTTCTCGTTCCAGGGGTCGATCTCGGTCTCCCAGCGGCTCGACCGGGTGATCCGATACCGGGGCGATTCCAGCCCCCGGCGGCTCAGGGACACATAGGCGTCGGTCTTCTGGTACTGCCGCATCCGGTTGCCGTAGGCCCGGACCATCGCCTGCGGGTCGTCCATGAGGCTCATCTCGCGCATCGTCTCGACGATGTGGTCGAGCGTGCGGCGCCAGTCGAGGCCGGGGACGCCATCGAAGAAGCCGGTGTCGGAGATCATGGCGGTGTCGATCCGGTTGGGGAAAAGCGGACGGGGCCCGACCCCGCCATGATAGCGGGGGCGGGCCCTCGGTCGGTAGACGGTCGCGCGTCCCGGGGGGAGATCCCAGGCGGGAATCTCGGATCTCGAATTCCAGAGGGATCTGTCGAATCGAGATCCGAGATCGGGGACGATCCCCCGGGTGATGGGGGGCCGGAGGCCGGGCCGTCCCGGTCAGAGGCTAACCGGAAGCATTTTCCAGGAGCCGTGATGGGTTATGAAAAATGGTTGATGGGTGATGGCTGAGGAAAAGCCGGGAATTGCCCGGACGCGATCTCGTCTGTCTTCCCGGTCTTCGGCCATGACCCATCGACCATGAACCATTTCCCATCCCGAATAGCCTCTCAGGAAACGGCCTGCTCCAGCTTCTCCTCGATGGCGATCTTGCGGAGCTTGCCCTGGGCCCGGGCTTCGAGCTGGCGGACCCGCTCCTTGGTGACGCCCAGCTCCTTGCCGAGCTGTTCCAGGGTCTGCTCGCCGGCGCCGTCGAGGCCGAACCGGCTGACGATGATCCGCCGCTCGCGGTCGTCGAGCCGGCCGAGCATCCCCTTGACGGCGTCGCGCATCCGCCTCTGGGCGCTCTCGTACTCGTGCTCGTCGGACCGGTTGTCGGCGGCGGCCTCGAACAGATCCTCGTGGCCGGTGACGAACCGATCGCGGCGGTGGTTCTCGATCGGGATCGAGCGGATGAAGTTCTTCATGATCGCCCAACTGGCGTAGGTCGAGAACTTGTTGCCCCGGGCGTAGTCGAACTTCTCGACGGCGCGGATCAGGCTCATGTTGCCGTCGGACACCAGCTCGAAGAAGTTGTCGGAGCGGCCGACGTGCTTCTTGGCGATCGAGACGACCAGCCGAAGGTTGGCCCGGATGATCTGGTTCTTGACGGCCAGGGCGTCTTCGAGCAGGCGGTCGACCTCGTCGAGGACCGCCGTGGTCGCCTTGAGCGGGTCGAGCCCGTCGCGGAGCTTGAGGGCGCGGTGCTTGAGGTAGTTCATCTTGCGGAACAGGTGCGCCTCCTGCTCGCGGGACAGGAGGGGGACGTCGTAGAGGCTGGCCAGGTAGGGGGGCACCCCTTCGGGCGGCTTGATCTTGCGCGGGGCCTTGCCGTCGGGCGAGGTCGGGGTCGCGGCCAGGATCTCGGCGGAGCCCTTGGGCTCGTCGAAGCTGGGGTGCGCCATCGCCTCGATCTTGGTTTCCAGGAGGCGCCGGGCCCGCATCTCGTTGATGGCGCGGGTGATGCCCGCCGCCGAGCGTCCCGACTGCTTGGCCAGGACGGCGACCGTGATCCCCTGGAGGTGCTGGCGGTAGAGCCGCGCCTTGGCCGCCTCGTCGATCGAGGACGGGCGGGGCGTCTTGGGGGCGGTGGTCGTTTCGAGTGTCAGTTCGCGGGCGTCCATGGCTTTCATCCTATCGCCCAGCGGGCGGGCGTGCGGTCGAGCGTCCCAAACGAGTCGACAAACCGGCGTGACGGCAAGGTCGCCCCGGCCGGGGTGGCCGAGGCGGGCCCGAATCGGTGAGTCGGCGAATCAGCCCTGGCCTTGCAGGACGGGCCCGAACATCACGCCCAAAAACGTCCGGAGCGGGGCCGTGCTCCGCATCGTCTTGGCCCGGAGCATCGCCCCTTGCCAGGAATTGAGCCAGAACTCGGCCAGCTCATGAACATCGAGGTCGGCCAGGAGGTCGCCGGTTTCTTGGGCCTGCTTGAGGCACTCGGCATACCGATCGACCCAACCTTCGAAGATTTCCTCGAGTCGGGCCCGGAATGCCTCGTTCTGGTCGGCCATCTCCTGGCTCAACCGGCCCACCAGGCATCCTTTGCGGCACTCGTCCGACTCGATCCGCCCGATCGTCGCCTCGAAATGATTGCGGAGCCGTTGCAGCGGGGGGACCGAGGTGTCGCCCAAGGTCTGGTCTAGGAGCCGGTCGACGCATTCGGCGAAGTGGTCGAGGACCCCCAGGCCGAACGCCTCCTTGCTCTCGAAATAATAGTAGAACGATCCCTTGGGGACGCCCACCGCCTGCAAGATCGACTCGATCCCGGCGTTGTTGTATCCCTTCTCCAGGAACGTCCGACGGCCCGCCTCGAGCAGGAGGTCTTTCGTCTTTTCCTTGCTCATGATACGTCCGCCAATCTCTCAAGGCTCGGCCCGATCCGGGGAACCGGTCGACCGGCCCACACTCTTATAGTAGACCGGTCGTCTAGCGATTTCAAGGGGCCACTATCGATAATTGATTCCCGGGCCGGGACAGCGTCGGGGATTTCGGAGGGCGAGCACGGCGAACGCCATCGTCTCGGTATCCTGGAGGCCGGCGGGGCCGCCGGGGTTCGCCGCGGCCCCCTCCCGGCACGCATTTCTCGGGCCCTGGCGGCGCCGAGTTCAGCCGGAGGATTCCCGGGGGGTGATGTCGAGGGGGATCACGGCGTCGCGGCGGAGGACGTCGAGCGCGGCGAGGACGCCGACGCGGTCCTCGGTCAGGAGGCGGTGGAGGTCGTCGAGGCCGGCGACGGGGCGGCCGTCGAAGCCGACGAGGACGTCGCCCTCTCTCAGGCCGGCGAGGTCGGCCGGGCCTCTCGGCTCGACGGAGGCGATCAGGACCCCGGAAGCGACGTCCAGCCCGTGGCGGGCGACGACCCGGCCGGGCAGGGCGACGGTCTGCACCGCCGCGCCGATCCGGCTCCGGCGGACCCGGCCGTCGCGGATCAGGCGGCCGGCGACGAACTTCGCCGTGTTGATCGCGATCGCGAAGCAGATGCCCTGGGCCGAGGGGATGATGGCGGTGTTGACCCCGATCACCCGGCCGTCGGAGGTGACCAGCGGGCCGCCCGAGTTGCCGGGGTTGAGCGCCGCGTCGGTCTGGAGGACGTCGTCGATCAGCCGCCCGGCCTGCGACCGGAGCGACCGGCCCAGGGCCCCGACGACCCCGGCGGTCACGGTGACCTGGAAGCCGTAGGGGTGGCCGATCGCGATGGCGAGCTGGCCGACCCGGACGCGCCGGGAGTCGCCCAGGGGGGCCGGGGCCAGCCCGTCGGCCCGGACCCGGATCACGGCGAGGTCGGTCTCGGGGTCGTCGCCGATCAGCTCGGCGGGGTGGCGGTCGCCGTCGGCGAGCGTCACCTCGACCCGGTCGGCGTCGTGGACGACGTGGCTGTTGGTCAGGATGTAGCCGTTGGTCGTGAACACGAACCCCGAGCCGGCCCCGCGCCCGCCTCGCGAGCGTCGCCCCTCGCCCGGCCGACCCCGGTGGGTGCTCTCGATGTGGACGACCGACGGGCTGACCCGCCCGGCGGCCGAGACGACGGCCCGGGAATAAGCGTCCAGGAGGTCGTCATCGCCCGGCAAGGGGGCCGGGGCCGGGGCTTCTCCGACCTCGTCGCCCCACGCCCCGGCCCATCTCAGCGTCTCGATGCTCACGGGAACACCTCCGATCCGTTCCGAAAGAAAAAGTCTAGAGGTGGCGCCGGGTTCCGACAAGGCCCGGGCCGCCGGGTCGATCCTCGGGGGCGGACCGGCGGATTCTTGGGATGGCGCCCGGGTGGCCGTTGGCAACGCTCCGACAAAGTGGGTTCGTTTCGTCGTGGGAGATCGCCCGGTCGATCCGAACCCACCGGGAATCGGCGAAGTTGACGTAAGCGGTTCCAGATCAAGCCCGTCGGCATAATGATCGTTCTTTCTGGGCTCGGTTTATCCTCCTTTTTTCCAGGAACCAGGTGTCCGTCTCGACCTTCGGAAGATGGCCAGGCCCGAGGGGGCGACCTGGCCGGATTGGGGTGACCCACCCCGATCGGGGTGGGGCGGCCTGGGCGGGTCGACCACCGGGAGGTCGCCGGGGCAAACCAAGAATCGGTGGGTACGCCCGATCCACGGTCCGGCATTCGAATTGCCTCTGGATCATTGGCCCGCGACCGCGCCGGTCGACCTGTTCCCCGAATCGCATCGAAAAGGGACCACCATGCCGTTCACGCCGTTCCAGATCCTCGGGATGTGGCTCCGAGGCTTGCTCTCCGTCGCGGTCCTGGTCGGTGGCGTCTACCTCCTGAAGCGGTGGTATGACGATGCCCACGTCGCCGAGCCCGCGTCTCGCCGGGAGGTGACGGCCGAGTCCCCGCGCCCGACGCCCGATCCCGACCGCCCGGCCGTCCCCGCCCGCCGGGTCTTCCGGTTCGAGCCGGGCTGGAACCGGAACACGGCGACCCTGGCCGCCGCCCTGGCCCTCCTGACCTGGGCCTTCCTCGGCCGGCCGCTCGCCCAAGGCGTGGCGGCGCTCGCTCAACCCAAGGGCGCGGGCGGGGGGCCGGGATCGGGCCCGAAGTCGGGGCCGCTCTCGGGGTCGGGCCCGGACTCGGGGACCCTGACGAAAGACCCGGACGACCCGAAATCGGCGAGGAACGGGGAAATCTTCCAGATTTCCCGGCCCGACGGGAGCGAGCTGCGGGTCGAGTGCTACGGGCCGGTCGACGCCCCGCCGATCGTCTTCACGCACGGCTGGGGGGCCGACAGCACGTCCTGGTATTACACCAAGAAGGCGCTGTCCGACCGCTTCCGCCTGATCGTCTGGGATGAGCCGGGCCTGGGGCTCTCGAAGAAGCCGGACAACAACGACTATCGCCTGGAGAAGATGGCGAGCGACCTCGACGCCGTCCTGGCGCTGGCCGGGGGCCGGCCCGCCGTCCTGGTCGGCCACAGCATCGGCGGGATGATCATACTCACTTACTGCCAGGTGTTCCCGGAAGCCTTGGGGACCCGGGTGGCCGGCCTGGTCCTGGTCCACACCAGCTACACCAACCCGGTCCGGACGGTGTCGATGGCCAAGCTGGCCACGGCCCTGGAGAAGCCGGTCCTGGTCCCGCTGCTCCACCTGACCATCGCCCTCTGGCCGCTGATGATGGCGATGAACTGGCTGAGCCTGATCAACGGGTCGGCCTTCCGGTCGACGAAATCAGGGTCCTTCGGCGGGACCGAGACCAAGGCCCAGGTCGGCTTCGTGGCGAAGTACCTGCCCTTGGCCCGGCCCGACGTGGTGGCCCGGGGGATGTTCGGGATGCTCGCCTACGACGCCACGGCGACCCTGGCCAAGATCCCGATTCCCGCCCTGGTGGTCGTGGGCGACCAGGACACGACCACCGTCCCCGAGGCCGGCCAGACGATCGCCAAGAACATCCCCGGGGCGACCCTCGCCACGCTCGCGCCGGCCAAGCACATGGGCCTGATCGAGCACCACGAACGGTTCAACGCGCTGGTCGCCGACTTCGTCGCGACCTGCCAGGCGGCCGGGGTCGCCGGGCGGTCGTGACGGATCGCCGGATCAACGAGGGTTGCCGAACGCCCCGGTGCCCACCCGGGGCTGGCCCGGCGCCGGGGCGACGGGGGGCGCCGGCCGATCCGTGGGGCCCCGGCCGAGCAGCTCGCGTTCGACCCGGGCATTCGCGACGCCCAACGGGGACAGGCCGAAGCTGAAGTACGGGTTGATCCCGCCGATCCCGGGATAGCCCAGGCCCGCCGCCCCCACCCCGGCATACCCGGCCGCGCCACCATACGGGTTGAAGATCCCCGGATATCCGTATCCCGGGTAGCCGTAGCCGCCGAAGCCCCCGGAGCCAAATCCCCCCGCGCCGCCGTAGCCGTAACCCCCGGAGCCAAAGCCGTCGTAACCGAGGCCGCCGTAACCGTAGCCGCCATAGCCCCCGAAGCCTCCGTAACCGAGGCCGCCGTAGCCAGAGCCGCCGTACCCGCCGAAGCCGCCATAGCCGCCATAGCCGCCATAGCCGAACTGGGCCGGGGCGGGGGTGGCGGCCAGGGCCAGGAGGCCGAGGGCGAGGACCAGGGCCCGGGCCGGGCCGGGGATGCGTCCGCGAATCGAGGTGTCCATCGGCGATCCTCCCGGGGGCCGGTTCGCTCCCGAGGGGCGACGGCATGGGGTGGCCGCCCGGCCCCTCGGGGCCGTTCGGGCTCGGCCCCACGGACCATTATAGGCGGGGCGGAAGGCCCGCGCCCGGTCGACGCCCGACCTTCCGGCGGAACGTGGGGGGCCGGGGGGGCGTCGCCTTGAGGATCAGGCGGGCGGCCAGGATGGTCGAGGAGACCACCGGGATCAACTCGAACCGGGCGGCGTCGAGGGCTTCGCCGGGCTCGTCGGGCGTCGAGGGCGGTCCGGGGGCCCGCCCCGGGCCGCCGGGGGGCTCCGGCGAGGGAGGATCGGCCCCGGGCGAGGCCGGGAGCCAGAGCGAGCCGAGGACGGCGTCGAGGGCGTCGGCGTCGAGGGCGACTCCCGGCCGCCCGGCCCCGGCCCGGCCGCCGAGGGGTGGCCCGTCCGGGGCCTCGGCGGCGTCGCGGAGGGCCACCGCCGCGACGACGCCCCGGGGCGCGCCGAGGGCTTCTTCCAGCCCAAGGACGTACCGGGCCCACGACGACGGGTCGGCCGGCTCCTGGACGATCGGCGACGGCTGGTCCCGCCCCGCCTCGTCCGCGAGGCCGGTGCCCGCGGTCTCCTCGATCTCCTGGCCTTTGCAACGGCCGCAAGCGGTCGTGCCCGTCGGCGAGCCGCCCGACCCCGACCCCCGGTCGTTCGCCGAGGGACCCTCCCCCCCGTTCCAGAGGACGGCGACCAGGTCGAGCCCGGAGCCGAACGGGAGGAGCTGGGCGACCAGCTCGGCGTCGCCGGCCCGGATCGCCAGGGCCGGGTCGATCGGGACGCTCAGGTAAGACGAGAGGGCGCCGAGGTCGAAGTGGAGGATCGCGGCGGCGGCGGTGCCGGCGGTGGCGGCGTACAGGTCGAACCCGTTGCCGGACGGGTCGCCCGCGGAGATCGCGGTCGGGGCGGGCAGGTCGGCCCGGCCGATCACCCCGGCCAGTCGCAGGCCGACCGCGGCCGGTTGCAGGAGGGCGACGTGGCCGTCGCCGCCGTTGGCGACCACCAGGTCCATCGTGCCGTCGTGGTTGAGGTCGACGGCGAAGGCCGCGTCGGGCTGCGTCCCGCCCGAGGCGTAGGTCGTCGTCGAGGGCCGGTCCGACAGGACGTTGGCGACGAAGGTCAGGTCGTCCGAGCCCGAGTTGACCGTCACCAGGTCGAGCCCGGGGCCGTGGTCGAACCGGCCGATGAGCATCTCGGTGGGTTCCTGGCCCACCACGAAGGTCGTCGGATTCCCGACGTCGAAGCCGCCACTCCCCTGGCCCCGATACAGGGTCACGTCGGCCGACCCGGCGTTGAGGATGAACAGGTCGGGCTGGCCATCACCGTTGAAATTCACCAGCGCCGTCCTGATCGGCCCCGAGCCGGCCGGGAGCGTGGGGCCCGTCGCGAGGGACCAGCCCTGCCCCGACCCCTGGCCGAGGAAGAGGCTCACGTCGCCGGAACCCCGGTTGGCGATGATCAGGTCGTCCCGCCGGCCCGGGCCGGCGCCGCCGTCGAGGTCGCCGACGGTGATCCCGGCGGGGTCCGACCCCGCGGCGAGCACGAGGAAGCCGCCGGGCCCGGGGTCGAACCGGCCGCCGGGGAGGCCCGGGAAGACGAGGACCCGGTCATGCCCCGAGTCGGCGACGATCAGGTCGGGGATGCCGTCGCCGTTGAGGTCGGCGAGCATGACCGACTCCGGATGGCTCAGGCCCCCATAGGTGAACGTCGTCCCGGCCCCGGACGCGACGGTGACGGTCCCGGCGGCCTTGTCGGCGAAGGCGAACTCTCGGGTCGGCCCGCCGGCGACGGCGACCTCGTTGTCGGCCTCGAACATCGCCACCCGGTCCCGCCGCCAGTCGCGGGACGGCCCGTCCGGCTCGCGAGGGGGCGGGGGCGTCGCCCAGCCTCGCGACGGGGCGTCCGGCCCGCGCGGCGACGGCGGGCCGCCGTCGGAGTCCCCCACCCCCGAGAAGTCCACGGCGGACGGGACCGGCCGGGGCCCGACGACCGGGACCAGGACCGAGGGCATGACCCGGCCTTCGAGCGGGGCGAGGCCCGCCGCGAACGGTCGCCGCCGGGGTCGCGGCGGTCCGGGGCGGGGCCGGCGGTCCCGGCCGTGGTCCGGGGTGTCGATGATCCTCATCGGTGATGCCGCCCTCATCCTTTGGTGCGTCGGCCCCCGCCCACGAGGCGAGGGGGCCCTTACCGGTCGCGCGATCGATCAACGGCCCGGCCGGCCGAACTGGCCGGCCATCCTCGAGAACTTGGGGCTTTGCCGGAGGCTCGCCAGGGCGGGGTCGCCCTGGACGACGTCGCGCCAGAAGCCCGCCCGGCGGTCGGCGGGGAGGCGTTCGAGGGCCAGCCGGAGCAGCCCCTGGGCGCGGTCCCGGTAGTCCTCGGCGAGTTGGACGTGGCCGAGGCTGCGGCGTGGCCCCTCGTCGGTCACCACGGCGGCGGCCTTGGCATAGATCCGGGCGGCGTTGTAGGTGGTCCGGGCGTCGGGCTCGCCCCCCCGGTGGAGCGACTCCTCGGCGTCGCTGGTCGCGGCCCGGTGCTGCTTGAGCAGGACGCGGGCGAACCCCCGCCCGGTGGTGGCGTCGGGGTCGGCCGGGGCGAGCCGGACGGCCTCGTCGAAGTCGCGGAGGGCGAGCTTCGGCGCCTCGGACACGATGTAGGCCCAGCCCCGATGCATCAAGGGGGCCGGGCGGGACGGGTCGAGCGTCAGGGCCTGGGTATAGTCCCCGATCGCCCCGGCGTAGTCCTCGCGGTTGGCCCGGGCCAGGCCGCGCAGCTCCAGGAGGTCGGCCGACGGCCCGCCCCGGGCCAGGGCGTCGGTGGCGGCGGCGACGACGTCGGCGAACCGCTTCAGCTCGAGCAGGGCCTTGACCCGGACCAGCGGGGTGTCGGGGTCGCGGGGGGCGACGCGGAGGGCCTCGTCGCAGTCGTCCAGGGCTTCCTGGGGGCGGCCGGCGACCAGCAGGAGCCGGGCGCGGCGGGCGCGGTCGGCGGCGGTCTCGGGCGAGCCCGGCGGGCCGAGGCGGACCGCCTCGGACAGGTCGCGGAGGGCGAGTTCGCGCCCCTCGGCGGTGGGCCGGGCCCGGTCGACCCGGGCCAGGGCCCGGGATCGGTACAGGGCGGGCAGGTCGGGGTGGATCGCCAGGCCCCGGGTGAACTGCTCGACCGCCTCGTCGCCCCGGCCCTGCCTGGCCAGGGCCTGGCCGAGCGGGATATAGGCGGCGACCTGGCCGGGTCGGAGGGCGACGGCCTCGCGGAGGTCGACGACCGCCTCGTCGAGCCGGAGGCTCCGGACCCGGAGGACGCCGCGGTTGACCAGCACGGCATAGCGGGCGTCGGGGTCGGGCCCCAGCGCCAGGGCGGTCCGGTAGTCGGACTCGGCGGCCTCGAACAGGGCCTCGGCCTCGGCCTCCGGCGCGGCGAGGCGGGGGGTGGCGTCGCGGGCGGCCTTGCGCTTCTCGTGGGCCTCCTCGCCGTAGGCGAACCCCCGGAGGGCGTACAGGTCGATCGCCCCCGGCTCGCGCTGGAGGCAGGCGTTGAGCCCGGCGCGGGCCGGCCCGGCCTGGTGGAGCTGGAGCTGGCAGACGGCCAGCAGGAGCTGCGCCCGGAACTGGCCGGGCTCGACCCGGAGGGCTTCCTCGAACCCGGCGGCGGCCCCGGCCCACTCCCGGCGGGCGAGCCGGTCGCGGCCGATCAGGACGTGGTCGAGGGCGTCGAGCGGCGGGACGGACCCGGCGGCGGCCCGCTCGCGAGTCGCCCCCGGCTCGTCGCCGAGCCGGGCCAGCAGGCTGGCGCGGGCCAGGAGGAAGCCCCGGCTCGGGGCCCGGCCGTCGCCCGCCCGATCGAGGACCCGGAGGGCCCGGGCCGCCTGCTGGCGCGGGTCCTCGCCGGCGACCGGCCGGGCGATGGCCTCGGCCCATGTCAGGAGCAGCTCGCGGCGGCCGCGCCCGACCTCGGCCCGCTCGGCCTCCGAGAGCGAGGCCGGCAACGGGCCCGGCGGCCGGTCGTCGCCCGGGCCGGGCCCGCCGAAGGCGTCGAGCGCCGCCCGGGCGGCGCGGCGGGTGGCCTCGGGGTTGCCTCGCGGGTCGATCCCGGCGAACTGGACGTCGCGGAGCTGGGCCTCGCGGCGGAGCCGCTCGAAGTCGGCCAGGCGGCGGCGGGCGTCGGCCTCGCGGTCGATCCGCGCGAGCAGGTCGTCGGCCCGGGCGCGGAGGTCGTCGAGGGCGGGGTCCCCCTGGAGCCGCCCCTTGAAGGCGTGGAGGACCTTCCGCCCCTCGTCCCACTGCCGGGCCCCGAGGTGGGCCGAGGCGCCGGCCAGGGCCACGGCGGCGTCGGTCCGGCATTCGGCCACCCGGTTGGCGCGGGCCCGGTCCCCCTCGACCCGCCGGGCCAGGGCGACGGCCAGCCCGGTCGAGGCGGCCAGGACGACCGCGAGCAGGCCGGCGGCGGCCGGCTCGCGCCGGGCCCACTTCCAGAGGCGCTCGCGGGGGCCGACCCGCCGGGCCCGGATCGGCGCCCCGGCCAGGTGGCGGCCCAGGTCGTCGGCCAGGTCGTCGGCGTCGGCGTAGCGGCGGTGCGGCTCCTTGGCCAGGCACTTCAGGCAGATCGTTTCCAGGTCGCCGGAGAGCCCGGGCCGGAGCCGTCGCGGCGGGACCGGCTCGTCGTGGACGACCTGGAACAGCGTTTCCATCGCCGAGGCCCCCTTGAACGGGGGCCGGCCGGTGAGCATCTCGTAGAGCATGGCGCCCAGCGAGTACAGGTCGGCCGCCGGGCCGACCGCCCGGCCCAGGCCCCGGGCCTGCTCGGGGGCCATGAAGCCGGGCGAGCCCATCACCTGGCCCGAATGGGTCTGGCCGTCCTCCTCGTCGAGCCGCTTGGCCAGGCCGAAGTCGGTGATCTTGGGCGTCCCGTCGCGGGCGAACAGGACGTTGGCCGGCTTCAGGTCGCGGTGGACCACCCCCGCCCGGTGCGCCGAGGCGATCGCCCGGGCCAGCGTGGCCGTCAGCTCGGCGGCCCACCGCTCGGGCCGGGGCGTCCCGGCGACGCGGGCCTCCAGGCTCCCCCCTTCCAGGAGTTCCAGGGCGACGAACGGCAGGCCGTCGGCCTCGCCGACGTCGTAAACCTGGACCACGTTGGGATGGCGGAGCCGGGCCACGGCGCGGACCTCGATCCGGAACCGGGTCAGCGGCTCGGGGCCGGCGTGGAGCCCGGCCCGGACCATCTTGAGGGCGACCTGGCGATCCAACCCGCGATGGCGGGCCCGGTAGACCACCCCCATCCCCCCCTGCCCCAGCCGGCCGAGGATCTCATATCCCTCGACCACCGGCGGCGACTCGCCGGGCCCGTGGGCCTCGGCCCGGACCCCGGCGCCCAGGAGCGTCGACGGGCGGCCCCCCGGGGTCGCCCGACCGGGGCCGGCGCGGTCGCGGTCGAAGTCCGGCCCGAGGCCGAGGAACGAGGAGTGCGAATCGCCCCCGCCGCTCGAAGGGCCTTCCGCCCAGGAGCGCCACCCCTCGGCCAGCGGGAACCGCTCGCCGGTCAGCCCTTCCAGGACTCCCTGGCAATGGTCGCACCGTTCGAGGTGCCCCTCGATGGCGAGCCGCTCGTCGCCGCCCAGTTGCTCCTCCAGGAGCTTCGCCAGCCGCTCGTCGCTCGGGCAGGAGGTCATGGGTGTCGTCGCCTTGCTCGCGGATTCGCATCCGTGCCAACGTCCCGCGGCGGTCGGTCGGAGACCGCCCCGGCACGCCCGGCCGGATTGATACGGTCGGGGCCTGGTCGATCTTACAAGATTCCGCTATTTTGGGAAATGACGCCTCGCGAATGTCTTTACCGACCTTTCTTCCACCGTTACTGTAGGCGTCATCAGGATCACGGAGGTGATCCCGGGGACGGTGCCGGAGGCATGACGATGGCGGAATGGTCGGATTCCCGGACCTCGATCACGCTCCTGGAGGCCCTCCGCCGCGCCCCCAAGGACGCCCGGGCCTGGGAACGATTCGTCTGGCGCTATCGCCCGATGATCTGCGGTTGGTGCCGGGAATGGGGGCTCCAGGGGGCCGACGCCGAAGACGTGGCCCAGGACGTCCTGGCCCGGTTGACCGAGAAGCTCGCCGATTTCCGATACGACCCGACCCGATGCTTCCGGGGCTGGCTCAAGACCGTCACCCAGCACGCCTGGAGCGACGCCCTGGCCGGCCGACGTCGGGGGTCGGACAGCCGGATGATCCACCGGCTCGAATCCCTCGAAGCCCGGGCCGACCTCCGGCGTCGATTCGAGGAGTCGTTGGACCGCGAGCTGATGGAGATCGCCATCCGCCGCATCCAGGGCCGGGTCGCCGCGCCGACCTGGGAGGCGTTCCGCCTGACGGCCCTCGAAGGACTCTCCGGCGCCGAGGCGTCGAGCCGCCTCGCCTCGACGGTGGCCGCCGTGTTCGTGTCCAAGCACCGCGTCCAGAAGCTCCTCAAGGAAGAAGTCCGCCGGCTCCAAGCCGCCCAGGGGGATTGATCGGGCGTTTCGCGAAACGAACCCCTCACACCCTTTCGGGGAAACGCTCCCGGCCGGGACGGAATTGGGTGAGGGGCGTTGCCGGTCGAGTGGTCGCCTTCGAAGACTTCTTCGAATCTCAAGGGTCATGCCGCGCCCCTCACCCTGGCCCTTCTCCCAAAAGGAGAGGGGAGACAGGTTTGCGCCAGCCTTGCTGGGCCGGCGTTCCCACCAAGACCATCCCGGTGGTCGAAGGGGGCCGGTGCGGAACGAACCCAAACGCGGGTTCGTGTTCGCGGCGCCCGCCCAACCCCCTCCTCGACATGATCCTTTGCCGGGGCACCTCGTTAGTCCCCTGTTTGGGGTGACGGCGAGGATTTCGCCCGTCCCTCGACCTCGGCGGGAAAATTCCTGGTCCGGGTTGTAAGGTCCGGGCGACCTGGCCGGTATTGATCGGTGGAGGGCCCGACGGATCGGGCCCGGCGAACTTGCCGGACGAGGGCGGGCCCAGCCGGGCCGCCGCGTCGAGAGGAGCCAGCGAGGGGTCGTCGAGTCGCGATCGGTCCGGGCTTGCTGCCCGGACGGTCCGGTCGGGTCGTCGCGTCGGGGGGCGCGTCGGTCCGGCCGAGGTTCGGCGGCCCCTCGTTTTCGAGACCCGGACCCCGGGGCCTTGCGCCGGCATCGTGGACCTCACCTCGCCCCGATCGGTCGGGAGTATGGACGGGCGTCGGCACAGGAGCCGGCGGCCCGAGGTCACGATCCCCGGACAAGGATGTTCCCGATGAAAGCTTCCCGAGGCAAACTGGGCTCGTTCCTGACCGGCCGGGCCAGATCAGACGCCGGCCGGCGCCCGTCGACCTCGAAGCCCGTCCCGGCCTGCGAGTCGCTGGAGGGGCGTCAGCTCCTCGCCGCCGGCGCGGGCCTCGCCGCCGGGATGCCGGCGATGGGCATGGGCGGCCCGGCGAACGTCGCCGCCGCCGCGACGACCCCGGTCGGCCAGGCCGCCACGTCGCCGACCAACCTGGGCGGCTGGCGGGGCCACGCGATGATGGCCCAGGGCGGCGGGACCGGGCAAGGCGCCATGCCCCTGTCCCTCCCGGGTGGCCAGGGCGGCTTCTCGGGCCGGGGCGCGGCGGGATATCCCGGCGGCGGGCCGGGCCAGGATGGCGAGTTTGGCTCGGCGGGCTCGACCGATTTCGGGCCCCTCGGGACGGCGGGCTCGACCGTCGACGACCAAAGCGGTCCCGGCGGCGGGCTCGGGGATCAGGGCGGCACGGGACTCGGCCAGGAGGTCCAGGACGGCGCCGGCCCGGGCTCGACCGCCGGCAACGCCCAGCTCCAGGCCGACCTGACCAAGCTCCACGCCGATGAGCAGGCGATCGAGGACAAGTCGCAGGTCACCCCGGCCATGCAAGCCAAGGTCCGCGACGACATCAAGGCGATCAAGGGGGCCGAGACCACCACGCCCGACCCGGCGGCGGTCGCGACCCTCCAGAAGGACATCCAGGCGGCCCAATCGGCCGTCGGCGGGCCGACCGCCGCGCAGCTCGCCCAGATCCAGGCGGACCAGGGCGCCGTCTCCAAGAGCCAGGGCGTTTCGGCCGCGCTGGTGGGCCAGCTCGACGCCGATCAGAAGGCGATCGTGACGGCGTCCGGCGTGACCGACGCCGACCGCGCGACCCTCGCCGCCGACCGGAAGGCGGTCGAGGCCGACTTCGCCGCCCAGGCCGCCGCCCCGCCGGCCACCGCCATCCCGGTCACGCCGCCGGCCACCCCGGTCACGCCGCCGGCCACCCCGGTCACCCCGGCCGCCGCGACCCTGGCGGCCGACCCGACCACGCCGGCCGCGGCCACGCCTCCGGCCGTCCCGACCGCGCCGCTGGCGGCCCCGACGCCGGCCTCGGCGAGGACGACGACCTCCTACACTCGGCCCATGATGACCCCGTCCATGACCCCGACGCGCGCCTGGCAGGGGACGCACCGAAGCCCGGGCAACTTCGGCGGGCATGGCCCCGTCGGGGGCTCCGGCCTCGGCCGGTTCTTCCGCCGCGGTCGCTGACGCGCGGCTCCCGGAACGGGCCCGACGAAAGGGGACGGGCACTCCCGCCGAGGGGCGGGGCCGGTCCCCTTGGTTCGGGCCCCGACCGCTCCTGGTCAGAGCGCGGGGGGGCCTTCGAACAGCCAGTAAGGGAGATCGCGCCACTCGGTCGCCTGGTGGGGCAAGGCGGGGCGGAGCGTGGCCTTGCGGTCGGCGGCCCGGAGGTGGAAGCGGAGGAGGAGCCGGAGGTCGATGAGCAGGCGGCGGCTGCTGGCGTAGGCGTCGTGGCCGAGCCACGAGGTGTTGGCCCGGGTGGCGTCGACGTTGTCCGCCGGGATCTGGGGATGGACGAATCCGTACTCGCCGAGGCGAGGGTCGGCCGGGCCCGGCGGCCGGTAGTGGAGCGCCCGCGAGGTCCGCAGGGCCCAATCCTCCGAACACGAGTAGATGGTCAGCCCTTCGGCTCGGCGGCCGATCGCCAGGCCGGAGTCGAAGAACTGGCCCCGGCCCACGTCGGGGGCGGCCAGGACGACCTGGCCGAACGGCTTCGACCCGGCGGGGAGCGTCGCGTCGAGGTCGCGGATCGCGGCGAGCAGGACCCGGTTGCCCATGCTGTGGGCGATCAGGTGGATCTTCGCCGGGCCATCCCCGGGGGCCTTCGCCCGCCGGTCCTCGATCAGGAGCCGGAGGAGGCCGGCCAGGGGCTTGCCGCTCACGCCGGCCATCGACTCGTCGCGGGCATAGGCGGGCCCCGGGAGCCACGACTCGCCGGGCGCCAGGAGGAGCCGGCCTTGCGAGGGCCAGGCGAACAGGACCGCCCGGCCCAGGAAGCCCGTGTCGTGGGCCAGTTGCGCCAGCCGGAGCGCCGCGTCGTCCATCCGGGTGTTGAAGCCGTGGACGAAGACGAGCAGGTCGTCGGGGCGGCCGGGCCCGTCGGGCAGGAGCGACGCGAGGAAGGCCGCGCGGTCGAGCCGCCGGGCCGGGTAGGTGAAGAAGACCCGGGGGTCGGTCGCCCCGCGCCGCCGCCACCACGAGGCGACCGGCAGGGTCCCGGGCTCGCGGACCATCCCATCGATGAAGATCGGGATGTTGACCTCGGCCTGGCCGAAGCTCAACGACGCCGCCGGGTCGGGCTCGTTGGCGAACAGGTCGGCGAGCGGCCGAGGCTCGGGGCCCGGCACGGCCCGGCGGTTGGTCGCGAAATAGATCGTCCGCTTCTCCCGGTCGGGCTGGACCTCGTCGAGCGAGACCGAGCCCGGCGCGGCCTGATCCGGGGGGCCCGCCTGGTAGAAGGTGGGCCCGGGGGCCGTCGCCGCGGGGGGCGTTTTCGAGGGGGCGGTCGGGGCCGGCAGTCCGGGAAGACTCGGGGTTGCGATGACGACCGGCGAGGCGGCCGTGAACACGACCCGGCCGTCCCGCTTGCCTTGCAAGACGTAGCCGAGGCGGAGGGACTCGGCGGGCAAGTCCAGCTCGTCGCGGTCGACCGCCAGCTCGACGTCGACGCGCAGGTTGGCCGGAGGTCCGACGGGGCGGACGAGCCGGAAGGACCCGGCCGCGTCGCGATCCTTCGCCGCCTTCGCCCGGACCGGGGCCGGGACGTCGCCCTCGCCGGCCCCGAGCCGATAGGCGCGCAGCTCCAAGCTTAGCGCCGCCTCGCCGGGGTCGAAGAAGACCGTCGTCGCCAGCCGGTCCCGCCGGTCCCCTTCGGCCGGCGGCGGGACGAGGCGGAGCCCGTCGGCCACCGCCGCCGTCGCCGAGGACACCGGGAACGCCGCGCCGATCAGGGCGCAGGCCGCCACTCGCCAGGGCTTGGCCAACACGAGCCTGTCCTCCCTCGAAATGATCCGGCTTATTTAGCTTGCTTGTCGACGGCCGGTCCAATCTAAGAAAGCGGATGGGGCGGGGCCAGGGGGGAGGCGAGAATGCCATCGAGGTTGGCCGGGGATTTGCACGCCGGATCGACGTGGCCAGCCGAGGACGACCGCCGTGGAAGGGCCCCGAGTCGCGATGAGCAACCCCGCACCGTCCGCGCCCGGCTTCGCCGGGCTCCGCGTGGCCAGCTTCGAGGCCCGGATGGCCGGCTCGATGGCCGACCTGATCCGCAAGCACGGCGGCGAGCCGGTCGAGGCCCCCGCCCTCCGCGAGGTCCCGCTCGGCGACAACCCCGAGGCCCTGGCCTTCGCCGACCGCCTGATCGCCGGCGAGTTCGACCTGGTCATCTTCCTCACCGGCGTCGGGACCCGCTACCTCGCCCAGGAGATCGAGACGAAGTACGCGCGCGAACTCTGGGTCGGGGCGCTCCGGCGGGCCAAGGTCGCCATCCGCGGGCCCAAGCCGCTGGCACCCTTGCGCGAGTTGGGAGCACGGGTCGACCTCCAGGCCCCCGAGCCCAACACCTGGCGCGACCTCCTGGCCGCGCTCGACGCTCGCCTGCCCGTCGCCGGCCTCCGCGTCGCCGTCCAGGAATACGGCCAGCCCAACCCCGAGCTGATCGAAGGACTGGAACAACGCGGGGCGACCGTCGCCCGGGTCCCGGTCTACCGATGGTCCCTGCCCGTCGACGTCGAGCCGCTCCGCCGCGCCATCGCCGCGATCGCCGCCGGAGAGATTGGCGCCGTGACCTTCACCTCGGCCCAGCAGGTCGTCCACCTCCTCGAAGTCGCCGCCGCCGACGGCCAGGAGGCCGACCTCCGCGCCGTCCTGGCCCGCAAGGTCGTCGTCGCCTCGATCGGCCCGACCACCACCGAAGCCCTCCGCGCCCACGGCCTGCCCGTCGACGTCGAGCCCGACCACCCCAAGATGGGCCACCTGATCATGGCCCTCGCTGCCCGCTGGCGCGAGGTTGGCAAGGCTTGATGTCTGCTCCCGATCAGAGAGTGACGATTCTTCCGTTCCGATCCGGGAGGCCACCCGTTCCACCGGGGTCAGGCAGTCGAGTGGGGCGGCCGATGCCGGCCCTTGGAGATCGTGGCGATGGCCGTGTGCCTGAAGCTGGCATGCGAGATCGACGCGCGTGGGTGGGTCTGACCCTTCCGCGTGACAACGCCCCCGTGCGAGTACGCGTCGGCCGACCCGACCAGCGTGGACCGCGAGATGACCGACGTGAAATCTCTGGCGAAGGGCGCGCCCGTCGGCCCGGTCAGACCACCCGCCGAGGACATGTCCACCTTGAGAGAGTAGAAGTTATGGACGTTGAGCCGTTCGACCGGGTAAAGCGTGACGGTGAAGGTGATCGGGTTGTAAATGGCCTGCCCGATCGGGATCAGATGGCCGTGGAGCGACCCACCCTGCCCCGGTCCGCCGAGCAACACCACATGGTAGTGACTGACGTCCTGTGCTCGTGACGGATCGAGCGGAGTGTTGAACGAGAGCACCAGAATCGTGGGCTGGTTGTGGTAGCCGAAGCGCTGGAGATCGATCGGCGGTAACGGGTTGGAAGTCGCCGTCACGGTCGCGGGTGGAGTCGGGGTCCCTGTCACCGGCGGATTTGGGATTAGAGACGGGATCGTGGGCAGAGTCGGAGTTGAGGGCGGAATCGGCGTCGGGGACGGGGTCGCGGGCGGAGTCGGAGTCGGGGTCGGGGGCGGAGTCGGAGGCGCGATCGGGGGCGGAGTCGGAGGCGCGATCGGGGG
>JAABUQ010001013.1_pt1 | contig 63304 bp, 70 predicted proteins | sample 5560001 | NCBI WGS metagenome assembly JAABUQ01 (sample SAMN10711888, study PRJNA513371) | rock metagenome | isolation source: Antarctica rocks | place: Antarctica: Victoria Land, Finger Mt nord | collected 2015-12-18
GCTCTCCAACCGCGTGTTCGCGTCCTACGACGCCATTGTCGACCATTGCTGCCACGCCTGGAATAAGCTCGCCGATCAGCCCCGGCGGGTCATGTCCATCGGCCTGCGAGACTGGGCGCAGCGGTCGCGATCAGGGAGCCGTGGTATAACTACTCGTTGCCGCGAGCAGCACGTTCGATCAGCCGCCCGCCGCCGCGAACCGCGCCCGGATGCGCTTCGGATACTCGGCCGTGAAGTAGACCGCGCCCGCCAGCGCGGCGACGTTGGCGGCGACCGGAAGCGCGGGCGGCAGGCCGGGCATCCAGGCGACGCAGGCGCTCGCGATCGCCTCGACGATGAAGGCGAGCACCCAGACGGCGCTGATCGTCCGGTTCACGCGAAGGAACGCCGGGTTGTCTTGCACCTCGGGCGACACCTGCTCGCGGGCGTATTGCAAGGTGAACGGCCGACCGATCAGGATCGAGCCCAGCGTGATCGCGACCAGGCCGAGATCGACCGCCAGGCGCACCTCGAACACCGACCAGTCCGGCCGCACGAAGCTGGCGACGGCGGCGAGGGCGACGAACAGCACCGCGGCGCCGGCCTCCAGGACCTTGGCCGGGCCGCGCGTCCGCACGCGCGAGCGGATCACCACCGCGACCGCGATCGCCGCGGCCGCCCACAGCCCGACCGCGACGCCGACGGCGCGGGCGAGCAGGAAGAACGCGATGAAGGGCGCGAGCCCGAGCAGGATGCTCATGCCGGGGCCTTCGCCGCGATGAAGTTGCCGTGGAACCCGAACGGCACGCGGTGCGAGAGCTGCACGATCGCGACCGGCTCCCGATCGACGCCGTGCGTGTCGAGCACGAGGAGGTCGCTCCGGTTCTCGGCGCCGCGCCAGGCGAGGGCAAGCAGCCAGCCGTCGCCCTCCGGCGCGTCCGGCGCGCGCGGCACGAACACCGCCTCGGACACGGCGTCGCCCGCCGGCAAGGTGTGCAGGGTGCGGCGGCCCGATGCGAGGTCATACCAGGCGATGGTGTCCGTGAGCCCGTCCGCGCCGCTGCGTCCGGCGACAATGCCGAAGCGGTTCTTCAGCCCGGCGCGCCGCTCGTCGAGGCGAGGGAACTCGCCCGTGAGGTCGTCGAGCGGCGTGCGCGAGAACGCATCGGTTCCGGCGGCAAGATCGAGCCGCCAGCGCACCAGGCGCGCAGTCGTCGCGCCAGTGGGCGGACTGCCGTCGGCGAGCGGGAACAGCGGCGGCGCGTCATACTGCATCACGTCGAGCAGGAGCGCATCGCCCTCCTCCCAGGCGTTCAGGACGTGGAACACGAAGCAGCTCTCGCCCCGGAACCAGCGCAGCGAGGCGACCCCTTCGTCGCGGCGGAGCACGCCGATGTGGGCGGCGAGCCCGGGTTCCCAGGCGAAAGGCGGGCCGCCGCCCATCGCGCGCTGTAGGCTGCCGGTCAGCGGCAGCACGGGAAACAGCACGTGCCGCTCGGTGACCGCGAAGTCGTGCACCATGCTGCAATAGGGGGCGTCAAACCGCTCGAAGCGGGTGACGCGCCCGGACTTGTCGAGCGTGCCGTAGCTCATCTGCGGCACGAGCGGCCCGCCTGCCGAATAGCCGAAGAACACCAGTTCGCCGGTCCGCGGGTCCAGCTTCGGATGCGCGGTGAACGGCCCTTCGAGCGCGCCGCCGAAATCCTGCTTGCCGCGCGTCGCCAGGTTGCGCGGGTCGAGCTCCATCGGCAGATGGCCTTCCTCGAGCGCGAGCAGCCGGCCGGCGTGCATCAGGATGTTGGTGTTGGCCACGCCGTCGTCGGGTATGCCGTCCGGCTTCGGCCCGAGCCCGAGCCCGAGCGAGCGCCCCGCCGCCGCTTCCGCCGCGAACTTGCCCGTGCGGACCCAGCGATTGCGGTAGGAGACCCGCCCGTCGTCGAAGGTGAAGGCGTGCACCATGCCGTCGCCGATGAACCAGTGGTCCTGCGCCGGGTCGGCGGGGGGGAACTGCGGGTTCGGCCCGTTGCGATACAGCGTGCCGTTCAACCCCCTCGGCAGCGCGCCCGATACGGGCAGGTGCGGCGCGTCGGCCTCGAAGCCGATCGGCGCGAAGTTCCCGTCGAGCGTGCGGCTGACATCGTCCATTCTAGCCTCCCGAGTTGTCATCTTGACGTTGGAAAGATTGGTAGCACGGCCGACGACGGCTGGTCAACAATATCTTTCCGGTGTCAAGATTGGGCATGACCAGTCCAAGCCCGACCGACGCCCGCGCGTCAACCTATCATCATGGAGACCTGCGCGAGTCGCTTCTTTCGGCCGCCGAGGCACTGGTCGAGGCGGGCGGGGTGCCGGCGCTGACGTTGCGCGCGGTGGCGCGCGCCGCCGGGGTCTCGCACGCCGCGCCGGCGCATCATTTCGGCGACCTGACGGGATTGCTCAGCGAGTTGGCCGCGGCGGGGTTCCTACGTCTAGCCGCGACGTTCGACGCCGCCATGGAGGCCGCGGGCGAGTCGCCCGAAGCGCGGTTGACGGCGATGGGCAAGGCGTATGTCGGCTTCGCGCGCGGCCAGCCGGGCCTGTTCGCGTTGATGTTCCGCAGCGAGAGGCTCAACTCAGAACACCCCGCGTTGCGCGCGGCGACGGTCGTCGCGCGGGATGGGCTGCGGTCGGCGGCCGGCGCATCTGCGGGCACCGGCCCGGCGGGGCCGATGCAAGCCGTCGCGCGGTTCGCCGGGCTTTGGTCGCTCGTGCACGGATACGCGGTGCTGTTGATCGAGAACCGTCTGCGAGGCCTGCTTGATGCGCTGCCGCCAGGCGAGGACTCGGATACGCTGCTGGACGCGATGCTGGACCTGACCCGCATCAAATAAGCGCGTTGCGGGAAGGCGGACGGGCTCAGTCCGTGTGCTCCGGCCAGCGCCAGTCCGCCACTTCGGGCATGTCGCGGCCGTGCGCCGCGATGTACTCGCGGTGCTCGATCAGCTTGTCGCGGATCGTCTGCTTGGCGTAGGCGGCGGCCGGGCCGAGCTGGGGCAGCCGGTCGATCACCGTGCCGACGAGGTGGAACCGGTCGAGGCCGTTCAGTACCACCATGTCGAACGGCGTCGTGGTGGTGCCTTCCTCCTGGTAGCCGCGGACGTGGAAGTTGTCGTGGTTGGTGCGCTTATAGGTCAGCCGGTGGATCAGGGTCGGGTAGCCGTGGAAGGCGAACACGACCTGCTTGTCGCGGGTGAACAGCGTGTCGAAATCGTGGTCCGACAGGCCGTGCGGGTGCGCGTAGTCCGGAACCAAGGTCATCAAGTCAACCACGTTGACCACGCGGATGCGCAGCTCCGGCAGCTGCTGGCGCAGCAGGTCGACGGCGGCGAGCGTCTCCAGGGTGGGGACGTCGCCGGCGCAGGCCATCACCACGTCGGGCTCGCCGCCGCGGTCGTCGCTGGCCCATTCCCAGATGCCGATGCCTGCGGCGCAATGCCGCTCCGCCTCCTCGATCGAGAGCCATTGCGGCGCCGGCTGCTTGCCGGCGACGATCACGTTGATCCGGTTCCAGCCGCGCAAGACATGGTCCGTCACCCAGAGCAGCGTGTTGGCGTCGGGCGGCAGGTAGACGCGGATCGTGTCGGCCTTCTTGTTCATCACGTAGTCGAGGAAGCCGGGGTCCTGGTGGCTGAACCCGTTATGGTCCTGCCGCCACACGTGCGAGGTGAGCAGGTAGTTCAGCGAGGAGATCGGCCGTCGCCAAGCGATCTCGTCGCTGCTTTTCAGCCATTTGGCATGCTGGTTGACCATCGAATCGACGATGTGGATGAACGCCTCGTAGCAGCTGAACAACCCGTGCCGGCCGGTCAGCAGGTAGCCTTCGAGCCAGCCCTGGCAGGTGTGCTCGCTGAGGATCTCCATCACCCGCCCGTCACGGGCGAGATGCTCGTCGTAGGGGAGCAACTCGGCTTCCCAGACGCGGTCGGTCGCCTCGAAGGCCGCCTGCAGCCGGTTGGACGCGGTCTCGTCGGGGCCGAACAGGCGGAAGTTGCGTTCCTTCGCGTTGCGCTTGATCACGTCGCGCAGGTACTCGCCCATCACGAACGTCGCCTCGCCGTCGGTGCCGCCCGGGTGCGTGACGGGCAGCGCGTAGGTGCGGAAATCGGGCAGCCTGAGATCGCGGCGCAGCTCGCCTCCATTGGTATGCGGGTTGGCGCTCATGCGCCGCTGGCCCTTGGGCGCCAGCGAGGTGATCTCCGGGATCGGCCGCCCGGCTTGGTCGAACAGCTCCTCCGGCCGATAGCTGCGCAGCCAATCATCGAGCAGCGCCACGTGGCCGGGCTTTTCCATATGGTTGATCGGCACCTGGTGCGCGCGCCAGAACCCCTCGACGCGCTTGCCGTCCACCTCCTTCGGGCCGGTCCAGCCCTTCGGCGTGCGCAACACGAGCATCGGCCAGCGCGGCCGCTCCTCGGGGCTGCGGCGGATCAGCCGGATCTGCGCGAGCACCTCGTCCAACGCGCGGGCCATCTGCCGGTGCATGGTCGCCGGGTCGTCGCCTTCGACGAAATACGGGGTGTAGCCGTAGCCCTCGAACAGCTTCTGCAGTTCGTCGTGGCCGATCCGCGCGAGGATTGTCGGATTAGCGATTTTGTAGCCATTGAGATGCAGGATGGGCAGCACCGTGCCGTCCGTTCGTGGATTGAGGAACTTGTTGGAATGCCAGGACGTCGCCATTGGCCCAGTCTCGGCCTCGCCGTCACCGATCACGCAGGCGACGATCAGGTCGGGGTTGTCGAACGCGGCGCCGTAGGCGTGCGACAGCGCGTAGCCGAGCTCGCCGCCCTCGTGGATCGAGCCCGGCGTCTCGGGGGCGCAGTGGCTCGGGATGCCGCCGGGAAACGAGAACTGGCGGACGAACTTGCGCAGCCCGTCCTCGTCCTGCCCGACATTTGGGTAGACCTCGCTATAGGTGCCCTCGAGCCAGGCGTTGGCGAGGACGCCGGGGGCGCCGTGACCGGGACCACACACGAACATCATGTTGACATCATGCTGGGCGATCAGGCGGTTGAGATGCACGTAGATGAAGTTGAGGCCCGGCACCGTGCCGAAATGGCCGAGCAGCCGCGGCTTGATGTGTTCGAGCAGCAGCGGCTCGCGCAACAGCGGGTTCGCCAACAGATAGACCTGACCCACCGAGAGATAGTTGGCGGCCCGCCACCACAGGTTCATGCGGCGCAGGAGGTCGGGGTCGGTCGTGTCGCTCATGTCCGCTGCTCGCCTGTGTCCGGTGAAGCTTGCACGGGGCCGGCCGCGCTGAAAGCCTCCAGCCATGTCTGACGTCCGCCGCCCTTCCACGCTGCCGAGCCTTCGCGGCATGCGGATCCTGGTGGTCGAAGACTCTTGCATGGTCGCCGAAATGATCGCGGACCAGCTCGCGGAGTTCGGCTGCGGCGTCGTCGGGCCTGCCGGGCGCCTGCAAGCCGCCATACCGCTCGCCACCGAGGAAATGCTCGATGGAGCGCTGCTCGACGTCAACTTGTCGGGCGAGCACAGCTTCCCGGTCGCCCGCATCCTGCGGGATCGCGGCATCCCGTTCGCGTTCCTGACCGGCTACTCGGACGATGTGCTGCCGATCGAGTTCTCCGACGGTCCGTGCCTGACCAAGCCGTTCAACCTCGAAAGCATGGTGCGGCTCGTCGCGGCGCGGTTCCGGTCCAACGCCTGACCGAGGAGACTACGCGCCCAGGGCGGCCGCGAGCGCCTCGAAACCGGGCACGACAAGGTCGATCTCCGGACGCGGCTCGGGGTCGGGCGGCCCGGCGTCGCCCCACTCGTCGGGGCGTCTGACGAACGCGGTCCGGTAGCCCTCCCGCTTGGCCGCGACCAGGTCGAAATTGTGGCAGGCGACCATCAAAATCTGGCTCGGCGCGAGCTGCAGGAGCTTGGCGGCACGCTGGTAGGCTTCCGGCCGGGTCTTGTAGATGTCGAGCATCTCGCAGGAGATCACGCAATCCCAGGTGAGGCCGTTCCGCCGCGAGGTGTCCATGATCAGGGCGACGCTCAGGATGGTGAACGAGACCACCGGGTAGCGCGCCCGCAGCCGGGCGAGGGCCGGGGGGAAGTCGGGCCAGGCGTCCAATGCGTGCCAGCGCCGCACGATGCCGGCGCGGTCCTCTGCCGTGAGTGCCGCGAGATCATTCTCGCGGGCGAGCTGGTCCAGCACTTCGCGATGCACGTCGTCGATGTTGAAGCCGGGGCTCACCGAATTGACCATCCGCTGCAGCGCGCGGCGGCGGTATTCGTTGGTGATCGCGGCCCAGTCGCGGTCGAGGCCCCGGCGACCGCCGGCCTCGGTCAGCGCGTCGCGGATGCCGCGATGCCAGTCGAGCACCGTGCCGCCGGTGTCGAACGTGATGGCCTTTATATCCTGCATTCTTGCTCCTCCTTGGTGTAGCGACGTCAAATGATGAACGTCTCGACGCGCACTATAGCTGGACGACCGTTCGTCGCTTCCGCCGGATCAAGCCCCCTTGCGCAGCGAACTGGCGAAATCGACGAAGGCGCGAAGGGGGGCGGGGAGGTAGCGACGGCCCGGATAATAGAGAAACGGCCCTGAGAAGCGTTGCCACCAAGGTTCCAGCACGGGCTCCAAGGCGCCGCTGTCGAGATGCGGGCGCAGCCAATCCTCGAACAGCTGGATGACGCCGCTGCCGGCGACCGCTGCGTCGACAGCAAGGTCGGTGGCGGCGCCGACACGGACGATGAGCGGACCGGTCGGGTCCAGCTTCACGACCTCCCCGTCGCGTTCGAACTCCCAGGTGGTCATCGCGCCGCTCGCGAACCGACCGAGCAAGCACGCGTGATCGAGCAGCTCGCGCGGATGATCGGGGCGGCCGCGCCGGTCGAGATAGGCAGGCGACGCCGCGGTCGCGAAGCGCTGCTCACGCGGGCCGATGGGAATGGCGATCATGTCCTGCTCGAGCCGCTCGTCGTAGCGGATTCCCGCATCGCAGCCGGCCGCCAGCATGTCGACGAAGCTGTCCTCGGCGATCACTTCGAGGCGGATGTCGGGATACGCGGCGAGGAAGGGCGGCACGATGCGGGGCAGCACGAGGCGCGCCGCGCTGATCGGCACGTTCAGCCGGAGCGTGCCGGCCGGTCGGTCGCGGAAGCCGTTGACCACATCAAGCGCCGCCTCGACCTCGCCCAGCGCCGGACCGAGCCGGTCGAGCAGGCGCGCACCCGCCTCGGTCGGCGCCACGCTGCGCGTGCTGCGGTTGAGCAGCCGGACACCGAGCCTGGCTTTCGAGCCGGCTCACGGCTTCGCTGAAGCCGGAGGCGCTGCCGCCGCTGGCCCGCGCCGCCTCGCGAAAGCCGCCCGCGGACGCCACCGCGACGAACGCGGTGAGGTCGCCAAGGTCTGCCGCCATTGTCCGTTTTCCCGAACAGCCTGTTCCGATTGTGCCCGGTTATCGTGCGCACCGAGGCTATCTATTTGCACTATCGAGGCAGAGGAGACAGGCCATGATCGACATCAGCAAAGCCGGCACCTTCACGCTTGGCGATCGCATCGTGAAGCGCCTCGGCTACGGCGCGATGCAGCTCGCCGGGCCGGGCGTGTTCGGGCCGCCGAAGGACCGCGACGGCGCGCTCGCCGTGCTGCGCGAGGCGGTGGCGAGCGGCGTCAATCATGTCGACACGAGCGATTTTTACGGCCCGCACGTCACCAATCAGCTGATCCGCGAGGCGCTGCACCCGTATCCCGAGGACCTGGTGATCGTCAGCAAGATCGGTGCCCGGCGCGGCGAGGACGGTTCGTGGAACCCGGCCTTCTCGGCCGAAGACCTGACGAGCGCGGTGCATGACAACCTGCGCAATCTCGGCCTCGATGCGCTCGATGTCGTCAACCTGCGCATCATGTTCGACGCCCACGGACCCGCCGAGGGTTCGATCGAGGCGCCGTTCACGGCTGTCGCAGAGCTTCAGCGCCAAGGACTGATCCGTCATATCGGCCTCAGCAACGTGACGCCCAATCAGGTCGCCGAAGGGCGCGCCATCGCGGACATCGTCTGCGTGCAGAACCAGTACAATCTCGCGCACCGCGCCGACGACGGGCTGGTCGACGATCTGGCTGCCACCGGCATCGCCTATGTGCCGTTCTTCCCGCTCGGCGGCTTCACGCCGTTGCAATCGACAGCGCTGTCCGATGTCGCCGAGCGACTCGGTGCCACGCCGATGCAAGTGGCGCTCGCCTGGCTGCTCCGCCGCGCGCCCAACATCCTGCTGATCCCCGGCACGTCGTCGGTCAAACATCTGCGCGAAAACCTGGCGACGGCGGACCTGGCGCTGCCGAGCGACACGGTGACCGTGCTGGACCAGATCGCGGCAGGCACTGCGTCGGCCTGACGTCGCAGCGGGACGGTTCACCTTCGGTCCGAGCGCGTCAGCAGGTCGCTTTCGGCGTTCTGACACATTGCAGGCCAAAGTCTAGGTAGACGGAGGAGCGTCGTGGGGCGGCTTGGCTGCTGAACGATCCGGTCCGGCAGGCTGGTGAGGGTGTTTCTGGCGGGAAGCCCGGCACAGGTCGGACAACGGACCGGTCAGATCCGGTGTTCTTGCCGGAGCAGTTGCGATGCCCGTTCACCGACGACGACGCACGGCGCCATGGTGTTCCCGGACGTCACACGAGGGAAGATCGACGCATCGGCAACCCGAAGATGATCGATGCCGTAGACCTTTAGGGTGGCGTCCACGACCGACACCCGGTCGCGGCCCATCTTGGCGGTGCAGCTCTGGTGCCAGTAGGTGAGGGCGGCGTCGCGTATAAAGTGTTCCATCTCGGTGTCGCCGAGATCACCGGGCATGGCTTCGCGCCGCGTGAGGCGCTCGAACGCGCGCGCGTTGCCGATTTCCCGGGCTAGCTTCACGCACCTGGCCGCGGCCTCTATGTCGTCGGGGTGCGCGAGGGTGTTCGCCTCGATCGCCACGGGATCGCGCGGATCGGCGGTCCTGAGCCGGACCCGGCCTCGGCTCTTGGGACGGGAAAGGCCGGCGAACATCGTCCAGCCGTCAGTCGGGACGCCCCGCGCGACCGTTTCCGGGCTCGGGACGGGAAACTCGGCCTGGCAGAGCAGCAGGTCGGGCGCGCTGAGCTCGGGACTGCTCTTCCAGAAAAGCGTCGCTTCGTTTCCGGTATTGCGTGGGGCGATCGGCGCTGCATACTCCCAGGTGCAACCGAAATACACGTGGTCCTGCAGGTTCTGGCCCACCCCGGGCAGATGCGTCACGACTGGGATGGACAGGCGTCGGAGTTCGGCCTCGTCGCCGATGCCCGAATGCATCAGCACCTTGGGCGTGTTGATCGCGCCAAGCGACAGGATCACCTCCGACCTCGCGCCGACCGCCCGCTTCGCGCCGTCCAGCAGGACCTCGACGCCCGTTGCGCGCCTCCCGTCGATCGTCACCCGGCTGACCAGCGCGTCGGTCAGCACCGTCAGGTTAGGCCGGTCGAGAAACGGATAGGTGTAGGCCCGGAAGATGGACTGGCGCCGCCCGTCCCGGATCAGGACGTCGGGGAACGCGCAACCGCCCTCGCCCTGCATCATCGCCCCGTTCGGGCTCTCGAAGGCCGGAATGCCCAGGCTCCCGGCCGCCTCGATCATCGCGTGTGCGACGGGGCTGGGATCGGGCGGCGGCTGGACCCATACCGGTCCGCCACGGCCTCGATAGACGGGATCCGCGCTGCCCTGCCAGTCCTCGATCCGGCGATAGATATCCAGGACCGCGTCGTAGTCCCAGGCGTAATCGCCCGCTTCCGAGGCGAAGAAGTCCCAATCCTGACGGTGCCCTTGCGCCCAGACCATCACGTTGATGCTGGAACCTCCGCCCAGGGCCTTGCCCATCGACATGCCTATGGAACGGCCGTTCAGGTGAGGATTGGGCTCGGCCTGGAAGCCCCAGTCGCGCTCGCTCCCAAGATTTGTCGGCCAGAGTCCCGGCTCGTTGACGCTCGCGACGTCGTCGGAGCCGCCTGCCTCGATCAGCAGCACGTCGACCGACTCGTTCTCGGCGAGACGTCGGGCGACGACGCAACCTGACGAACCTGCCCCGCACACCACGAAATCATATTGCGGCTTGAGGTTCGTGCGCAGCAACGCTTGGTTCGCGTCTGCTCGACGTGAAAAATCCGGGTCGGTCAACGTGGTTTGCCTCCTGAGCCTGGCCGCGACCTCGGCGCTAGCCTATGGCGTATTCGCAGCGGGGCGGTGCCACGTAACGGTCCGAGCGCGCCAGCAGAGTCGATTTTGGCGTTCTGAGACATTGCAGGCCAAGGTCTAGGCCCGAAGGCCGCACCTAGAAACGTCGCGCTTCACGATCACCGGGCTGAGCACCCGTCCCGTGACGTCGAGCCCCTCCAGCTAATCCGCCGCTTCCGGCAGCGCCGCCTCGGCCGCGACGGCTTGCATCCACACCGCCGTATCGTGGAACACCGCGCCGCCCAGCGGCAGGGCCGGCTCGTCGCTGGTCAGCGCGTTGATGCCGATGCCGCCCTCGAACGTCTCGCTCGGCCAGATGCTCTCGGCGACGATCACGCCGGGCTGCACGCCGTCGAACAGGCGGGCGTGCAGCACCACCGACCCGCGCGCGTTGCCGAGCCGGATGCGCGCGCCGTCGACAATGCCGAGGCGAGCGGCGGCATCCGGGTGGACGAGGGCCGTGGGTCTCCCCTCGCGGTGGCGCGAACCCGGGGTTTCCGTGAAGCTCGTGTTGAGGAACTGCCGGGCAGGGGCGGTGACTAGGCGGAACGGCCGGTCGGGGCCGGCTTCGTCGATCACCGCGAGATGGTCCGGCAGCTTCGGCATCGGCGCGTGGTAGGGGCCGATGCGCGACCAGTCGGGGGCGAAATGAAACCGCTTGTCGGCGTGGCCGAACCCGCCAAGAAAGTGCGATGCGGCGAAATCGGGCTGCGCGTCGATCCAGCGGCGCTCGACCAGGGTCGCGGCATCCGGCCAGCCGGAAGCGCGCAAGGTCGCGTCGACCATCTCCATTTCGGTCATGCCGAATCCGCGATGCTCGGCACCCAGGCGCTCGGCAAGGCCGCAGATCACCGCGTGGTTGGAGCGGCACGCCGCGGGCGGCTCGATCAGCTTGGGGCCGATCTGCAGATGGCTGTGGCCGCCGGCCGTGTAGAGGTCGTCATGCTCCATGAACATCGTCGCCGGCAGCACGACGTCCGCCCAGCGCGCGGTTTCCGTCATGAACTGCTCGTGCACGCAGACGAACAGGTCCGCGCGCGCAAAACCCCGGCGCACCCGGTTGCTGTCGGGCGCCACGGTCAGCGGGTTCTGGTTCTGGATCAGCATCGCCGTGACCGGCGGCCCGCCGGCCAGCGCCTCGGCCTCGCCGCCGAGCACGGCGCCGATGCGGCTCATGTCGAGCACGCGCACGCGATGGTCGACCGCGTCCAGTCCCTCGATCAGCGTCTTGTCCAGGTGATAGATGCTGCGGTTGTTCCAGAACGCGCCGCCGCCCTCGTGCTGCCAGGCTCCGGTGACGGTCGGAAGGCAGGTGACGGCGTGCAGCGCCGCCGCGCCGTTGCGCAATCGGGTGAAGCCGTAGCCGGTGCGGATGTAGGCGCGTGGCGTCGTGCCGTAGAGCCGGGCGAACGCCTCGATCTCCGCGACGGGAAGGCCGGTGATCGCCGCGGCCCATTCCGGCGTGCGCGTGGCGAGGTGCGCTTCGAGCGCGTCGGGGCAGTCGGCGTAGCGGGCCATGTAGGCGCGGTCGGCGTAGCCGTCGCGGAATGCGACGTGCATCACCGCGCAGGCGAGCGCGCCGTCGGTGCCGGGGCGCAGCATGAGGTGCGTGTCGGCCGTCTGCGCGGTCGCGGTGCGATACGGGTCGACCACCACCAGCTTGGCGCCGCGCTGCTTGCGCGCCTGCGCGACGTGGTGCATCACGTTGACCTGGGTGTTGACCGGGTTGCCGCCCCAGATCACCAGGAGGTCCGATCGCGCCATCTCGCGCGGGTCGGGACCGGTGTAGCGGCCGACGCCGGCGGTCCAGCCCGCCTCGCAGACCGACGTGCAGATCGTCAGTTGCTGGCGCGAGTAACGCATCACGTGGCGCAGCCGGTTGATCCCGTCGCGTTGCACCAGCCCCATCGTGCCCGCGTAGTAGTATGGCCAGACCGCCTCGCTGCCATGCCGCGACGCGGCTTCGGCGAAGGCGTCGGCGACGCGGTCGAGCGCCTCGTCCCAGCCGATCTCGCGGAACTGGCCAGCGCCTCTGGGGCCGGTGCGCAGCAGCGGCCGGGTGAGCCGGTCGGGATGGTGGATACGCTCGCGATACCGGGCGACCTTGGCGCAGATGACGCCGGCGGTGTAGCTGTTGGCCGCCGCGCCGCGCACGGCGCCGATCCGGTCGCCGCCGATCACCTCGACCTCGAGCGCGCAGGTCGAAGGACAGTCGTGCGGGCATACCGACGCGCGGATGTCCGTGCGGATTGTGGTCATGCGGCAGGGTATCGCGGCGGATCGCCGCTTGGCAAAGTCCGATGATGACGCTCCCCGTGCTGACCCAGTCGCTCGCCCGGCAGTTCGCGCGCATTGCCTTGGGGCATGTCGAGCGCGAGTACCCGAACAAGCTCGATCACGTGCTGAGCGGGCCAAACGACCTGCGCGGGCCGCGGGACCTGCACCCGTTATTCTTCGGCAGCCTGGACTGGCACTCCTGCGTGCACGGCTACTGGCTGCTTGCCCGCCTGCGCGGCCGGTTTCCACGATCGAACGAGGCGCGCGAGATCGACCGGCTGTTCGCCGAGCGCATCACGCCCGAGGCAGTCGCCGGCGAATGCGCCTATCTGGACGGTCCCTCGCGCGGCGGCTTCGAGCGCCCCTACGGCTGGGCATGGCTGCTGATGCTCGCGGCCGAACTGGCCCGCCACGGTGCCGCGGAAGCGGCCGTGCTACGGCCGCTTACCCAGGCTTTCGTTACCCGGTTCCTGGAGTGGCTGCCGAAAGCGACGTATCCGATCCGGGCCGGGGTCCACGCCAACACCGCCTTCGCCCTGACCCTCGCGCTCGACTACGCGGCAACAGTCGGGGACGGCGCGCTGCAGTCCGCCGCACGGGCCAAGGCGCTCGCCTGGTATGGGAACGACGCGGATTCCCAGGCCTGGGAGCCGAGCGGCGAGGATTTCCTGTCGCCGGCGCTGATGGAGGCGGAGTGCATGCGCCGCGTCCTGCCCGGCGAGGCGTTCGCCGCGTGGTTCGGCCGGTTCCTGCCGCGTCTGGCCGAAGGCGAGCCGGCCACCTTGTTCCGCCCCGCCGTGCCGAGCGACCGCAGCGACGGGCGGATCGTGCATCTCGACGGGTTGAGCCTGAGCCGTTCCTGGTGCTGGCGCTCGCTGGCCGGCGCGCTCGCGGACAACGATCCGCGGCGAGCTCTCGCACTCGCCGCCGCGCAAGCGCATCTCGACGCCGGGCTGCCCCATGTGAGCGGCGACTACATGGGCGAGCACTGGTTGGCGAGTTTCGCCCTGCTGGCGCTGGACCACGGCGCCGACGGTTCGGAAAACCTCGCGCCGGTCTGACGGGTATTGCCGGCTCGAACCGTCACGGGTCCGCTTCGCGAAGGAAATTGCCGGCCTCGAAACGAACAGCGGGGCGTCCGCCTCGAAGGAGACGCCGATCGGGTCGCCGCCCGCCGCGACGACAGCGACTTGCTTGCGCAGCATTCGTCGCAGCAGCGCGACGCCACGATCGGTCGTCGCCAGGTGTTCCTCCGAGTGCAGCGTGATCGGCCCCTGACTGACCTGCGCCTCGTAGTCGCCGGGAAACTGCTGATGCTCCGATTCGGTCAGCTCGAACCAGCTCTTGCCGTTGAAGCTGGACCTCATGCGGGCGAGCGCGCCAGTCTCCCTAACCCGACCGGCGACGTAGATGCGCATCGTGGTGTCGTCCATGGGCAGCACCCAGCCGACCGACTCCACGCTCTGGAAAGCTCCGACCCGCGGGCTGGCCACCACGCGAAGGGTCGGGATGACCGCTTCCGTCACCCGCTCGAACAGCTTGCCCGCCTGGCCGGGGCGACGCTGCACGCTCTTCACGCCCCGTTCGCTGACCGCGAAGGACACGTCGGGGAGCCGGCCCATCATTTCCACGAACTGCGGACCGCTGAACGAGCCGTGCAGGATCGGCACGTGGAACGGATCGACCACGTTCTCGAAGTGCTGGAGCCAATTGCAAGGCACGATCGCGGGACCGCCGCTCCCGATGCTCGAATCGTCGGCCTCGACCCATTCGCCGGCGTCGAGTTCCTCCAGACAGGCGTAGCGCGGCAGCGCCGGCCGGCGCTCGGGCGGCCCCATGTAGGCGAAGATCAGGCCGTAGCGTTCGGCGAGCGGGTACCAGGGTTGGCGCACGTTCGCCTTCGCGACACCCCGCATCGGCTCGCAAGGCTGGTCGACGCAGCGTCCTTCCACGTCGAACATCCACCCGTGATAGCAGCAGCGGAGACCGCCTGCCTCCACCTTGCCGTAATAGAGACTGGAGCCGCGATGGGCGCAGCGCGGATGCAGCAGTCCGGGCCTCCCCGCCGCGTCGCGGAACAGGATGAGCGCCTCTCCCAGCGCCGTTATCTTCCGCGGTACATGCGTGGCGTCGCTCGCGATCCCGATCGGGTGCCAGTAACGCCGGAGGAGTTCTCCCATGGGCGTGTCGCGCCGTACGAATGTTAGGGCCTCGTCGAAGGTGGATTTGGGCCGGAGATAGGCGCTTCCGTTTCCGACGGTCATCGTCACCGGCTCCCTCCATCGCGACATGCGGACTCTCGCCGTTGCCGGCGAACGCCGCAAGCCCGCAACGATGCGGTGAAGGGGCCGGCTCCGCCGCATTCCCGGCGGCCGCGCAGTGTCAGGCCTCGACCACCACCATCCAGTGTTACGCCGAAGCGGTCGCTCACCATCCCGAAACGCGGCGCGAAGAACGTCTTGCCCAGCGGCATCCGCACCTCGCCGCCCTCGCCGAGCGCGGCGAAGACCCGGTCGGCCTCGGCCTCGTCAGCGACGGTCAGCGAAAGCGCGAAGCCCCGGAATGCGGCCGGGCCGCCCTGGCAGCCGCCGCCGTCGGTGGCCATCACGGTCGAGCCGGCGACCCGAAAGCTCGCATGCATCACCTTGTCGTCGAAGCCGGGCGGGACCATCCCCGGCGGCGGCGGTTCGGGGCTCTCCTTGAAGCGCATCAGCATCTCGACCTCGGCGCCGAGCGTGCCGCGGTAGAAATCGATGGCCTCCTCGCAGCGGCCGTCGAAGAACAGGTAGGGCTGAATGGCCACGGTGTTTCCTCCTTGCAGGTCCGGCAGGGCGGACAATGTTGTGGACGCCGTCCACAAACTTTCTAACGAGCCCTGTGGACGCTGTCCACATTGAGGCGTTCACGTGAACGAGAGCATCGGCCCTGGGCCGCGCGGCAGTTACCGGCACGGCGACCTGCGACGGGCGCTGGTGGAGGCAGGGGTGGCGCTCGCGCGTGCCGGCGGTCCGGAAGCCGTGGTGCTGCGCGAGGCGACCCGGCGGGCGGGCGTCGTGCCCAACGCCGCCTACCGCCACTTCGGCAGCCGCCGGGCGCTGTTGCAGGCGGTTCGCGCCGCCGCGCTTTCGGCCGCGGCGGCGGCGATGGAGGCGGAACTCGACACGCTGGACGAAACCCTGCCGCAAGCCGCCTTCGCCCGCTCGAGCCTGCGCGCTGTGGGCGCCGGCTATCTGCGGTTCGCGCGCGCCGAGACGGGACTGTTCCGCATGGCGTTCGCGGCGCCCGAGGAAGCATCGGCGGCGTCCGGCCCGGCGATGGCAGGCGGCGGCGGGCTCAACCCGTTCGAGCTGCTGGGGGCGGCGCTCGACCGGCTGGTCGCCGCCGGCGTGCTGGTGCCGGACCGCCGGCCGGGTGCCGAGTATCTGGCCTGGTCGGCGGTCCACGGCTTCGCCATGCTCGCCATCGACGGCCCGTTGCGCGGCATCACCGAGGCCGAGGCGCAGCGCCTGGGCGAGCGGTTGCTCGACATGGTGGAGGCGGGGCTGTAGCGCAGAGCACGGCGGACGCCGCTGCCACATTCTTTCTCGCCCAACGCTTGATCGTGCACTAAGATAGCTAGGTCACATAGCTAGGTTAGTCGATGAACGAGGTCAGCGTCTTTGACGCCAAGAACAAACTGAGCGCCCTACTCGACCAAGTGGAGCGCGGCGGCGAGGTCACGATTACGCGTCGGGGCAAAGCCGTTGCGAAATTGGTATCGGCCGGCCCTGCCAACGAGGCGCGGGAAGCCGTCGAGCGCTTGCGTGCCTTGCGTGACGGCATCGCCGCGCGCGGCGAAAAATTCGCCTGGGACGCGTTGCGGGCCTACCGGGACGAAGGCCGGCGGTGACGGTCTGTGTTCTCGATAGCTCCGTTGCTCTGGCCTGGATTCTTCCGGATGAAAGCAACGCGGCCATCAACGCCTTGCTTGACCAAATTGCTGCGGCCGGGGCCGCCGCGCCGGGATTGTGGAGGCTGGAAACGGCGAATGTCTTGCTAGGGGCTGAACGGCGGCGCCAGATCACGTTGGCCGAACGTCGGCAAGCCTTGCTCCTGCTGGGCAAGCTGCCGGTGCAAGTCGATACGCAAACCGCGAGCCAGGCGTGGGGTGAAACACTTGATCTTGCCGCAGCGCGCGATCTGACCGTCTACGATGCCACCTATCTTGAATTGGCTGTCCGGCTTTCCCTGCCGCTCGCGTCGCTCGATCGGGCGCTACGCCGGGCGGCGGCAGCCTGCGGCGTTGCTCTCCTGGGAACCTGAGCGGGCGGAGAATGGTGATGAAGCCGCATTTCGACACCTTGGCCCGCTACAACGCCTGGGCCAACCGACGCCTTTACAAGGCGGCGGCGGCCCTGAGCGATGCGGAGTATCGGGCCGATCGCGGCGCGTTCTTCCGTTCGATGCACGGCACCCTGAACCACCTGCTGGTCACCGACCGGGTCTGGATGCAGCGGATCACCGGAACTGGCGACGCGCCCGATCGGCTCGACGCGGTCCTGTTCGAGGAACTGCCGACATTGCGCGAGGCGCGCGAGGCGGAAGACCGGCGCATCGTCGATCATGTCGAGGGGCTGAGCGAGGCCGACCTCGCCGGCGTGATCCGCTACCGCCGGGTGACCACGCCGGAGGTGTTCGAGCAGCCGCTGGCGCCGGCGTTGGCGCACCTGTTCAACCACCAGACCCACCATCGCGGGCAGGCGCACGCCATCCTGACCGGCCTCGGCCAGCCCGGACCCGTGCTCGACCTGCTCTTCTATCAGCGGCTGGCCGAACGCGGCGAAGCGTAACAAAGTGCTGGCGTCGGGACCGCGTCAGAGCACCTGCCTGTCCCGGCTTTGCGCGAGGCGGTTGACGTTGCCGGCCGCGCGGAACACGCGGTCGAAGCACGCCTCCTCCGTACGCCCTTGGTCGCGGCAGCGCAGCACCTCCCGCATCGCGGCGCGCTGAATGATGCCGCCGCCCTGCTCGCGCGGGGTCTGGTCCCCGACGGATACCGCCGCCGACCAGACGGCGAGCAACGCGACGCCGCCGACCACCATGTTGACCAGGCTGCGCTTGGGCGAGACCTTGCGATCCATTGAAACCTCCCGTTCGCGACGGGAACACGGTGCGGCAGCATCGCAAGCGCGGCTGTTACATACGTCACAAATCGGCAATTTTCGCTTTCGGCGGCGGCTCCCGGATGCGAGCCGGCGTGACTACGCCGACGCCGCGCCGTCGATGGCGATCTCGGCGCCGGTGATGTAGGCGCTCTCGTCGGACAGCAGGAACAGCACGAGCTGCGCCACTTCCTCCGCCGTGCCTTGCCGGCGCATCGGCACGAGCTCCAGCCGCTGCGCGTTCTCCTCCGGCGTCCGCACCTTCAGCATCTCGGTGTCGATCGGGCCGGGATGCACCGAGTTCACCCTGATCCTGCGCGGCGCGAGGTCGATTGCCGCCGCCTTGGTCATGCCGCGCAGCGCCCATTTGGTCGCGGCATAGGCGAACGCGCCGGGCGAGCCCTGCAGGCCCGCGACGGAAGAAATATTCACGATGGAGCCGCCGCCGGCGCGCTGCATCGCCGGCACGACCGCCTTCATGCCGAGAAAGCAGCCGAACTGGTTGATCCGCACATGCTGCTCGTAGAGCGCGGCGTCGGTCTCGAGCAGGGTGGCGGGACGATAGATGCCCGCATTGTTCACCAGACCATGCACGCCGCCGAGCCGTTCGGCCGCCGCCACCGCTCGCGCCCAGTCGGCCTCCGCCGTTACGTCCTGGCGCAGGAACACGGCGGCGTCGCCGAGCTCGGCGGCGAGGCGCTGCCCCTCGGCCTCCAGCACGTCCCCGATCACCACTCTCGCGCCTTGGGCGACGAGCATCCGCGCCTCGGCCGCGCCTTGTCCTCGCGCGCCGCCGCTGATCAGAACCACCTTGCCATCGAAGCGTGCCATGAGCCGATCCTCCCTGACTATCAGACGCAACATTGGATTTCCCCGGAGGGTCGCACGTCGTTTGCCAACCGGACAATCGCTGTGACCACAGGCATTAAGGCTGCGACTGTCGGGCAGAATGGGCTCAATGTAGCCCTTGAGGAGTGATGCAGTGACCGAGAACTCTGTCGTTCGTGCCCGTATCGACAACGCAACTCAGCGGCACCGCCGCCTCGCGTAGCGCGGCGCCGCCGAGAGGGCGCCGCCTCGGGCGGCCGGACTGGTCCGCACGATCGGCGGCTCAGACGTTGGTGGCGACGATCACGTCCCAGAGCTCAGAATTCTGCTTCTTGTAGCTGGGCCAGATCTTCTCTTGCGCGGCCTTCTTGAAGGCGGCGATGTCGGCCTGGTTGACGATCATGCCGTGCGGCTCGAGCTGCTCCTTGGCGGCGGCCAGCGTGTCGACGCTCTCGGTGGTATGGCGGATCATCGCCTGCGCTTCCATCGAGGTGTCGGCGACCAGCTTCTGCTGCTCCGGGGTCAGCCCGTTCCACGCCTGCAGGTTCATCACGTTCACCGTCGGCGTATGGTTGTGGTACGTCATCGAGAAGTATTTCGAGACATCGTACGCCTTCAACGCCGTCATGCTGACGACGGGCAGATCGGCGCCGTCGATCACGCCCTGCTGCGCCGCTGTGATCACCTCCGCCCAGGGCATCGGCACCGCTACGCCGCCGAGCCCGTTCACCGTGTCGGCGTGCACTTTCGCCAGCTGCACGCGCAGCTTCATTCCGCGCAGGTCGCGCGGCTCGTTGATCGGCTTGCGGCTGGTGAAGAAATGCCGAAACCCGTAGTCGAAGAAGCACAGCACCTTGACGCCGTATTTGTCCTGGAAGGTCTTGTCCAGCTTGGCGCCGACGTCTCCGTTGAGCAGCTTGTAGGACTGGTCGTAGCTGCTGATGAGGTAGGGGACGAGGAAGACGCCCATTTCGGGGAACACGGTGGCCGAGGCGCCGGCCGGGTTGCCGATCGCGACGTTGCCGGCCTTCACCGCGTTCATGATCTCGACCTCCTTGGTGAGGAGGGTGGCGCCCTGGAATCGACCACCAGCGCGCCGTTGGATTTCTCGGTGACATGCTTGGCGAACCAGTCGAACGCGACGGCGGCGGGTTCCGGCTTGGGGTTGATGTGGGCGAAGACCAGCTTCTTCGGCGCGGTCTCGGCGATCGCCGGCGCGCGGCCGAGCGCGAGGATGCCGGCAAGCCCGCCGACCCCCTGGATGACGGTCCGGCGCGAGGCGGCCGAACGGGTGTGCCATGCAGTCACTTGCATCCTCCCAATGAAGCTTTGATGGTTTCTGGCGTGCAGATTGCCCGCCCGGGGAGGGAGTGACCATGCCGAAACTCACGCGCCAGGGGTGTTCGCTCGCGTACGAGCTGATCGACATCGCCGCGCCGTGGATCACGGAGCCGGAGACGATCGTCTTCCAGCATGGCATCGGCGCCAGCCAGGGCATCTGGGCGGAATGGCTGCCGGCTCTGGTGGACCGTTACCGGGTGCTGCGGTTCGACATGCGTGGGCATGGCGCGTCGACGTGGGCCCCGCCCGCCGCCAAGCTCTCGATCGATGCGCCGACCGACGACCTGTTCGCCGTCATGGACGCGGCAGGCGTGAGCCGCGCGCATCTGGTCGGCGAGTCGATCGGCGGCACCATCGTGCTGAACGCGGCCCTTCGCGCGCCGGAACGGATAGCCACCCTGACCGTGAGCAACGGCGCCCATGTCGGCGCCGGGATCCAGTCGGTGCAGGATTGGTGGGACGTGATCGAGACCCGCGGCATGTCGGGCTGGTCGGCGCACATGATGCGGCATCGGTTCTTCGATGGCGCCGTTCCCGACGCGGTATGGCGCTGGTTCGAGGCCGGGCAGGCAGCCGCCGATCCGCAGGCTGTCCAGCAGCTGCTGGCGGCGCTGGTCGGCGCCGACATGACCGACCGGCTGCCGGGCCTGCTCCAACCGACGCTGCTGCTGCACCCGGACAGCTCGCCGTTCATCCCGGTGCCGGTGATGGCCGACTTCAAGGCGCGTGCGCCGAATGCGCGGCTGCACGTGATCGGGCGGGCGAAGCACGGCCTGCCGGTGTCGCACGCGCGCACCTGCGCGGAGCTGCTGCGGTCGTTCCTCGACGAGCACACCGGGCGCGACCCCGCCTAAAATCGAGACACAGGACACGGCCATGGCCGGACATTCCCAGTTCAAGAACATCATGCACCGCAAGGGCGCGCAGGACGTGCGTCGGGCGCGGCAGTTCGCCAAGCTGATCCGCGAGATCACCGTCTCGGCGCGCTCCGGCCTGCCCGAGCCTGCGTCCAACCCCCGGCTGCGGGCGGCGATCCAGGCGGCGCGGCAATCCAACATGCCGCGCGACACGATCGACCGCGCCATCAAGAAAGCCGCCGGTGCTGCGGCCGGCGAGGACTACGCCGAGGTGCGCTACGAGGGCTACGGCCCGGCCGGCGTCGCCATCATCGTCGAGGCGCTGACCGACAATCGCAACCGCACCGCCTCGGACCTGCGCTCGGCATTCTCCAAATACGGCGGCGCGCTCGGTGAGACCAACTCGGTTTCCTTCCTGTTCGAGCGGTTGGGCGTGATCCGCTACCCGGCCGCCGCCGCGAGCGCCGATGACATGCTGGAGGCGGCGATCGACGTGGGCGCCGCCGACGTCGTGAGCGACGCGGAGGCGCACGAGGTCGCCTGCGCCGCCGACGACTTCTTCGCCGTCCGCGACGCGCTGGAGGCCCGGTTCGGGCCGCCGGAGAGCGCCAAGCTCGATTGGCGGCCGACCACCTCCGTCACCCTCGACGAGGCGCGGGCGGGCGCGCTGCTCAAGCTGGTCGACGTGCTTGACGACAATGACGACGTACAGAACGTCTACGCCAACTTCGACATCCCGGACGCGGTGATGCAAAAGCTCTCGGCCTGACAGATCAGGCGCGAATCGGGGGCACATGGTGAGGCTGCTCGGGGTCGATCCCGGCCTGCGTTGCACCGGATGGGGCGTGATCGAGGTCGACGGCAACCGCTTGCGGCACGTCGCCGACGGGGTGATCGCGACCGACCACGAGGCGAGCGTCCCCGATCGGCTGCGCGTGCTGCACGACGCGCTCGCGGCCCTGCTGGCGCTGCACCGGCCGGACGAGGCGGCGGTGGAGGAGACCTACGTCAACCGCAACGGCGCCGCCACGCTCAAGCTCGGCTACGCGCGCGGCGTCGCGCTGCTGGCGCCGGCGCTGGCCGGCATCCCAGTGGTCGAATACGCGGCGAAGACGGTGAAGATGGCCGTGGTCGGCACCGGCGGGGCGGACAAGCACCAGGTGCAGGCGATGGTGCGGCGGCTGCTGCCCGGGACCGCGCTGCGCCGGGCGGACGCGGCGGACGCGCTGGCGGTGGCGATCTGCCATGCGCACCGACGGTCCACGCGGCTGGCTTGGGGCAGCCCTCACCCCGGCCCTCTCCCGGAGGGAGAGGGTGCAGGCAAGCCCTCTCCCGCCGGGAGAGGGTTGGGTGAGGGCGCTTGATCGCCAAGCTCACCGGCCGGCTCGACGCGCTCGAGGACGGGCGCTGCGTCATCGACGTGAGCGGCGTCGGCTACCTCGTGCACGCCTCCACGCGCACCCTGGCGGCACTCCCACCGCCGCCGGCGACGGCGAGCCTGCTGGTCGAGACCCAGGTGCGCGAGGACGCTATTACCCTGTACGGCTTCGCTGACCCCGCCGAGCGTGACTGGTTTCGGTTGCTGATGACGCTGCAGGGCGTCGGGGCGCGCGTCGCCCTCGGCATCCTCTCGGCCCTCTCGCCGCGCGATCTGGTGGCCGCCATCGCGGCGGGCGACCGGGCGAGCCTGACCCGGGCGCCGGGGGTGGGGGCCAAGCTCGCCGTGCGCATCCTCACCGAGCTGCGCGAGAAGGCCGGGGCGATGCCGGCCGGGGGCGGCGTCGCGCTGCCCGTGGCGCCGCCGCGCGGCATGGCCGAGGACGCGCTGTCGGCGCTGGTCAACCTCGGCTACCGGCGGCAGGAGGCGCAGCCGGTGGTCGCGCGGATCGTCGAGCGGCTGGGCGAGGAGGCCGGGATCGACGGCGTGATCCGCGACAGCCTCAAGGAGCTGGCGCGGTGACGGAGGAGCGTGCCGTCTCGCCCGCCCGCGTCGCCGAGGACGCGGCGGAAGCGAGCCTGCGGCCGCAGACGCTGCAGGAGTTCGTCGGCCAGCAGGCCAGCCGCGAGAACCTGGCGATGTTCGTCGAGGCGGCGCGCGGCCGTGGCGAGGCGCTCGACCACGTGCTGCTGCACGGCCCGCCCGGCCTCGGCAAGACGACCCTCGCGCAGATCGTCGCGCGCGAGCTCGGGGTCGGGTTCCGGGCGACCTCCGGGCCGGTGATCCAGCGTGCGGGCGACCTCGCCGCGATCCTGACCAACCTGCAGCCGCGCGACGTGCTGTTCATCGACGAGATCCACCGCCTGCAGCCCGCCATCGAGGAGGTGCTGTATCCGGCGATGGAGGATTTCCAGCTCGACCTCATCATCGGTGAGGGGCCGGGGGCACGCAGCGTGCGCATCGACCTGCCGCCGTTCACGCTGGTGGGCGCGACCACGCGCGCGGGGCTGCTGGCGACGCCGTTGCGCGACCGCTTCGGCATCCCGCTGCGCCTGGTGTTCTATACGCCGGCCGAGCTCGAACGCATCGTCGGGCGCGGCGCCGAGAAGCTCGGGTTCCGCCTCACCGGCGACGGTGCCGCCGAGATCGCCCGGCGGTCGCGCGGCACGCCGCGCATCGCCGGGCGGCTGCTGCGCCGGGTGCGCGACATCGCCGCCGTCGAGCGATCCGACCCGGTCGATCGCGCCGTGGCCGACGCCGCGCTGCGGCGGCTGGAGGTGGACCGGTTGGGGCTCGATGCGATGGATCGCCGCTACCTGCTCCGCATCGCCGAGCACCACGCGGGCGGGCCGGTCGGGGTCGAGACCTTGGCCGCGGCGCTGGCGGAGGCGCGCGATACGCTCGAGGACGTGGTGGAGCCGTTCCTGATCCAGGAAGGGCTGGTCCTGCGCACCAGCCGCGGGCGGATGCTGGGTCAGCCCGGCTGGCGGCACCTCGGCCTGCTGCCGCCGCGCGGGGCGGAGGCGCAGTTGGACTTGCTGGGCGACGAGGGGTGACGCAACCGTCATGCTGACGCCATGAGCCCGGCAGGCCCGCATCGCTATCCCCTGCGCATCTACTTCGAAGGCACCGATGCGGGCGGGATCGTGTATCACGCGAACTACTTGCGGTTCGCCGAGCGGGCGCGCACGGAGGCGCTGCGCGACGCCGGCATCCCGCACGCCGAGCTCGTCCGGCGGTTCAACCTGATGTTCGTGGTGCGGAGCGCCAAACTGGACTATCTGCGACCCGCCCGCCTGGACGACTCGCTGGTCGTGCTAACCGCGCCGCTGCATGTGGGCGGCGCGTCGGTCAGTTTGCGCCAGGAGTTTAGGCACGCTGGCGAGGAGCAGTCCCTCGTCACGGTGGAGTTGCGGCTGGCGTGCGTGCGTCCGGGGAAGGCGCGGCCGATGCCGCTGCCGCCGCGCTGGCGCGAGGGGCTGCGGGCGATGGGCGGGAACGGGAGCTAGGCTGGTGGATCGGGCGGTGGATGCGGTTGGTTTGGGCGGGGCCGCGGGCGGCGACATGTCGCTATGGGGCCTGTTCATGCAGGCCGACATCGTGGTCAAGCTGGTGATGGTGGCGTTGCTCGCCGCGAGCGTCTGGGTGTGGGCGATCGTGTTCGAGAAGTATGCCAGCCTGCGCCGGGCGAACCGCGAGGCGAACACGTTCGAGGACCGGTTCTGGTCCGGCGGCAGCCTCGACGAGCTGTACGACCAGCAAGGGGCGAAGCCGACCAACCCGATGGCCGCCGTGTTCGGCGCCGCGATGGGCGAGTGGCGCCGCACCGCGCGCGTCGCCGGGGCCGACATCTCGCATACCGGCGTGCGGGACCGGGTGGACCGCGCGATCACCGTCACCATCGGCCGCGAGATGGAGCGGCTTGAGCGGTGGATGATCTTCCTCGCCTCGGTGGGCGCGACGGCGCCGTTCATCGGCCTGTTCGGCACCGTCTGGGGCATCATGCACAGTTTCTCCGCCATAGCGGCGATGCACAACACGAACCTTGCCGTCGTCGCCCCCGGCATCGCCGAGGCGCTGTTCGCGACCGCGATCGGCCTGGTGGCGGCGATCCCGGCGGTGCTCGCCTACAACAAGATCAGCACCGACCTCGCCCGCTACGCCGCCCGGCTGGAGGGGTTCGGCGCCGAGTTCGGCGCGATCCTATCGCGCCAGAGCGAGGAGCGCCCGGCGTGAGTAACCCCTCACCCCGGCCCTCTCCCGCAAGGGGAGAGGGAGAAGGAAACGCCCCCTCCCCTCGCGGGAGGGGGTTGGGGGAGGGGGGCCGCTGATGGCAGGCATGTACAACGGCAAGCCGCGCGGCCGCTACCGCCCGCTGGCCGAGATCAACGTGACGCCGCTGGTCGACGTGATGCTCGTGCTGCTGATCATCTTCATGGTCACCGCGCCGCTGATGACATCGGGCGTGCCGGTCGACCTGCCGAAGACCTCGGCGCAGCCGCTGAACTCGGATGCCGAGCCGCTCACCGTCTCGATCAACGCGGAAAGCAAGATATTCCTGCAAGACCAGGAGGTGCAGCTCGACGAGCTCGACGCCAAGCTGCAAGCCAGCGCGCAGAACAATGCCGACCGGCGGATCTTCGTGCGCGGCGACAAGGGCATCACCTACGGGCGGATCATGGAGGTGATGGGCACCATCACCCAGGGCGGCTTCACCAAGGTCGCCCTGCTCGCCGAGCAGCCCACCGCCGTCCCGGCCGGCAAGCCGGCTGCGGCGCCGCCGAGCGCGCCGGTGCCGCGCGCGGCACCCTCCAGCGCGCCGGTGCCGCGCGCGGCACCCCCGGCCGGCCCGCGTCAGCAGGGACGCGGCTGATCCCTGTCCGGTCCCGCCCCGATGAGCCCGGAGCTGCGTCGCGGCGCCCTCGTCTCCTTCGTCTTGCACCTGCTGGTCGCCGTCGTGCTGCTGATCGGCCTGCCGTTCCTCCGGCCGCCGGAGGAACCGCCGGAGCAGGCCGTGGCGATGGTGTTCGAGGGCAACGCCCCGAGCGCGCGCAAGGCAGAGACGCCGGCCCCGGTGGCGGCGCCGTCGCCCACGCCGGCGCCCTCCGAGGAGACCGCGCCCGAGCCGCCGAAACCAGGGCCGACCGAACCGCCGCCGCCTCCGCCTCCCCCTCCGCCGCCACCCCCTCCGGCCCCGGCGCCGCCCGCGAAGGCGCCGTCGCCGCAGCCGCAGGCGCCGACGCCGGAGCGCGCGCCCACGCCGCCGCCGCCGCCCGCGCCCCCGGCGCCGCCGCAACCGGCGCCGCCCAAGCCTGCGCCGCCGACGCCGTCCCCGCCGATCCCGCCGCCGCCCCCCGCGCCGCCGAGCCACACCTCGCAGCCGAACCCGACGAAGAACCCCGCGGCGGAAAGCCAGGCGCTGCAGAACACGCTCGAGAAGCTGCGCGCCTTGCAGCGGCAGACCCAGCCGCCGCGCGCGCGGGCCAATCCGGCGCGGGGCGGCGCCCCGAACGGCGGCGGCAACCCGCTCGGCGACGACACCTCCAAGCTCTCCGCCGACGCGGCGCGTGCGGTCGGCGCCGAGGTTCGGCGCTGCTGGAGCGCCGATTTCGGGGCCAAGGGCGTCAACCAGATGCAGGTGCTGCTCACCGTCCTCACCGACGGCGACGGCGTCGCCCGCCGGGCCACCGTTGCGCCGCCGGACGCGGGCAAGCTCGTTGATCCGGTGTTCCGCGCGTTTTCCGAGCGCGCCGTGCGCGCCGTGCTGGACGCGCAATGCGCCAATCTGCCGCTGCCGCGCACCATGCTGGGGCAGCCGCAAACGCTGACCTTCCGCTTCAGACCCGGTGAATAGCAGTTGGGGCGAGTAGCGATCAGGGAGTACGGGCAACAATGAAAAGCAACGAGGAGGACGCGATGGGCGTGGAGCAGGACGGCGGGTTGAGCCGGCGCGGCCTGATCGGCCGCGGGCTCGCCGGCACCGCGGCCCTGCTGGCGACCCCGGCGATGCTGAGCGCACAGGCGGCCACGGCGGCGCAGGGCGGCGGGCAGAGCGCCGTCATCGACGTGAACCGGGCGCGCACCGACCCGATCCCGATCGCCATCCCCGACATGGGCGCGGGCGGGGGCGACGACGCGGCGCGCCTCGGGCACGGCATCGCCGAGGTGGTGAGCAACGACCTCGCCCGCTCCGGCCTGTTCCGCCCGATCGCGCCGGCGGCTTCCGCGCAAGGGGGCGGGCAGGGAGGCGACGTGCCCAACTTCTCCAATTGGCGGGCGATCGGCGCGCAGGCGCTGGTCACCGGCCGGGTGTCGGATGCCGGCGGCGGCAGCGTGCGCGTCGAGTTCCGGCTGTGGGACGTGCTGCCGCAGCAGCAGATCCAGGGCACCGCCTACACCGCCAACGGCGGCAACTGGCGGCGCATCGCCCACATCATCGCCGACGTGATCTACGAGCGGCTGCTCGGCGAGAAGGGCTACTTCGACACCCGCATCGTCTACGTCGCCGGCACCGGCCCGCGCGACCGGCGCACCAAGCGGCTCGCCATCATGGACCAGGACAGCGAGAACAACCGCGTGCTGACCGACGGCTCGTATCTCGTGCTGACGCCGCGCTTTCATCCCACGCGCGACCAGATCGCCTTCATGAGCTACGCCGGCAACAAGCCGCGGGTGTATTTGTTCGACCTTGGTTCGGGCCGGCAGCAGATCCTGGGCGAGTTCGAGGGGATGACGTTCGCCCCGCGCTTCAGCCCCGACGGCGGCCGGGTCATCATGTCGGTAGCGCGCGGCGGTGGCTCCGACATCGTGACTGTGGACGTTGGCAGCCGGAGCGAGCGGCGGCTGACCAATTCCGGCGCCATCGACACTTCGCCCTGTTACAGCCCCGACGGCGGGCAGATCGTGTTCAACTCCGACCGCGGCGGCGACCAGCAGCTCTACATCATGGACGCCGGCGGCGGCGGGGCGCGGCGGATCAGCTTCGGGCGCGGCCGCTACGCCACGCCGGTCTGGTCGCCCCGGGCCGACCTGATCGGGTTCACCCGGTTGGCCGGCGGCACCTTCTCGATCGGCGTGATGAACCCGGACGGGTCGGGTGAGCGCATCCTGTCCGAGAGCTTCTCGGTGGAGGGGCCCACCTTTGCGCCGAACGGGCGGGTGCTGATGTTCTGGCGCGAGACCGCATCGCGCGACAATCGCGGCGGGGGGTATTCCTCGCGACTCGTTTCCATTGATATCACTGGGTTCAATGAGCGGGTGGTGCCGACACCGACGGATGCGTCCGACCCGGCCTGGTCGCCGCTGGCGGGATGACCTCGCGAACTTGACCACCGGAACGAAGCGACGCTAAGCGCCTTCTATAACGCAACGGGATACCGCCGTGCTCGCCTTCCACCCTCAACGCTTCCAGGACAGGAACCGCCCACGATGAACGCACGACATTTCGCCGGTCCGAACGTGCTGGCGGCGCTCGCCGCCGTCGCGCTGCTGGCCGCGTGCTCGAGCAATCCCAACACCGCCGCCACGACCGGCACGGGCACCGGGGCGTCGGCGTCGACCGGCGGCGGCCCGACGCCCGGGAGCCAGGAGGACCTGGTCGCCAACGTCGGCGACCGCGTGTTCTACGTGCTCGACTCCTCGCAGCTGAGCAGCGAGGCCCGCGGCACGTTGGACCGGCAAGCCGGCTGGCTCGACCGCTACCCGCAAGTCAGCGTGCAGATCGCCGGCAATTGCGACGATCGCGGCACCGAGGAATACAACCTCGCACTCGGCCAGCGGCGCGCCAATTCCGCGCGCGACTACCTCGTCGCCAGGGGCGTTAGCTCGGCGCGGCTCGGCACGATCAGCTACGGCAAGGACCGCCCGACGGCGCTCGGCGACAACGAGGAGGCCTGGTCGCAGAACCGGAACGCCATTACCGCGGTGCGCTGAATGACGCGCGCGCGTCGCGCGTTGTTCGCCGGCGCGGCCGCGTTGGGACTGGTCGCGCTGTCCGGGCCGGGGCGGGCGCAGGTGGACACGCGCGAGGGGATCGCGCTGCAGAACCAGATCCTCGAGCTGCGCCGCGACCTGCAAACCTTGCAGGGGCAGGCCGGGCGCGGCGGCGCGATACCCCAGGGCTCGTATCAGGGCGGTAGCTCGTTTCTGGCGCCGCGCTCGCTGGCGCCGCCGCCCGCCGGCGGCGGCGGCGGCGGTGGTGGCGGCGGCGATCTGACGACGCAGCTGCTGGAGCGGGTGCAGGCGCTGGAGGAGCAGGTGCGCGCGCTGCGCGGCCAGCTGGACGAGGTGACGAACACGACGCAGCGGCAGAACGCGGATCTGTCGAAGCAGCTCGGCGACGTGAACTTCGCGCTGCAGCAGGGGGGTGGCCGCCCGCCCGGCGGTGCCGCGTCCCCACCCCCGGCTGCCCTGACCAGCCCGCCGCCGAGCAGCCTGGGAAGCGGACCCGCGCCGCCACCGCCCGTGCCGCCGACGACCGGAGCGGTCCGGCGCACCCCGGAGCTTGCCTTGCAGGAAGGCTATGCCGCCCTGGCGCGGCGCGACTACCCGACGGCCGAAGCAGCGGCGCGCGATGTGCTGCAGGGCAGCCGCACGTCGCCCCGGGCCTACGACGCGCAGTTCGTCCTGGCGCAGTCGCTGGCCGGACAGCGCAACTACGCGCAGGCGGCGATTGCCTACGACGACACCTACAATCGCTCGCGCACCGGCAGCCACGCGCCCGAGGCGCTGCTCGGTCTTGCCAACGCGCTCACCTCCATCGGCGAGAAGCGCGCCGCCTGCGACACCTTGACGAAGCTGGCGACTGAGTTCCCGCGCCAGCCCGGCGACGTTCGCGACGGGGCGAATGCGATGCGGCAGCGGGCCGGGTGTCGCTGAGCCGCGACTGCGGCCCGATCACCGCGGCGGAGTTCGCCGCCTGCATGGCCCCGCTCGCGCCGTTCGAGCCCGCGCCCGCCCTGGCGGTGGCGGTTTCGGGCGGCGCCGACAGCCTGGCTCTGGCGCTCCTTGCGCGCGACTGGGTGGCCGCGCGGGGCGGGACTTTGCTGGCACTCGTCGCCGATCACGGTCTGCGCCCCGAGTCGGCGGCCGAGGCCGGCGCGACCTCCTCCCGGCTTGCCGGCCTCGGAATACCGGCCCGCGCTGTGCGCCTCAGCGTCGCACCCGGCCCGGCGCTGGCAGCGCGGGCGCGTCGCGCGCGCTACGCCGCGCTCGTGGATGCCTGCGCCGCTGCCGGCATCCTGCATCTGCTGCTCGGCCACCATGCCGGCGATCAGGCCGAAACGCTCCTGATGCGCGTGCTCGCGGCGAGCGCCCCGGCCGGGCTTGCCGGGATGGCGGCGGCGCGCGAGACCGGGCCGGTGCGCCTGCTGCGGCCGTTGCTGGCGGTTCCGCCCGGCCGCCTGCGCGCCATGCTCCGCGCCGCCGGCGTCGGCTGGGTCGAGGACCCGTCCAACACCGATGCGCGCGCGCTGCGTAGCCGGATCCGGGCGTGGCGGGCCGACCCCGATGGGAATGGCCGTGCCACGATCTCGCTCGTCGCCGCGGCCGAGGCCGCCGGGCGGGAGCGCGAGGCCGCCGAGCGGCTCGCCGCCGCGCGGCTTGCCGCCTGTGCCAGCTTGCATCCCGAGGGGTTCGCGGTCCTGCGCCCCGGTGCCGTCGACCCGGCGGTGTTGTCGGCGCTGGTGCAGATGGTCGGCGGCCGCGTCTACCCGCCCTCGCCGCGGCAGGTCGCCGTCCTCGCCCGTGCTCCAGCACCCGCGACGCTCGCCGGCGTGCGGCTGTCGCCCGCCGGACGGCTCGGACCGGGCCTGCTGTTGACACGGGAGGCGGCGGCCATGGCCGGGCCGATCCCGGCCTGCGCCGCGGCGTGGGATGGCCGGTTCCGGCTGTCACGCGATGCCCGAGCGCCGCTCGACGGGCTGATGCTCGGTGCGCTCGGCGCCGCGGCGGCCGGCTTGCGGCGGCGCTCGCCCTGGCCTGCGGCCGTGTCGCGCACCCTTCCGTCGTTGTGGCGCGGGGCGGAGCTGGTCGCCGTGCCGCATCTCGGCTACCCGGACGCCGGCCCGTATGCCGGCATCGAGGCGCTGTTCTGCCCGCCACGCGCCGCCGCACCGGCACCTTTCTGCCCGGCCCGCGTTTCGCGGGGATGCACGATGCGGTCTGACACCCTATGTTGAGCGATAATTCCGCTGTGGTTGACCTGTTAATGGTCATTCTGCGAGCATCGTTTTGACCTGCAAGGACGGGACGAGAGCCCGGACGTGAGCGAACTGACATGAGCAATTTCGGCCGAAACCTCGCGCTCTGGGTCATCATCGCCCTGCTGCTCGTGGTGCTGTTCAATTTGTTCCAGCCCGGGGCCACGCACAACGCGGCCACCCAGGTGGCGTATTCCGACTTCATCGGCGAGGTGAACGGCGGGCGGGTGCGCGACGTGGTGATCCAGGGCCGGACCGTGTCCGGCCAGCTCACCGACGGGCGGACCTTCCAGACCTACACGCCCGAAGACCCGTCGCTGGTGAACCGGCTGACCGAGAAGGGCGTGCGCGTGATCGCCAAGCCCGAGGAGAGCGACGTCAACCCGCTGCTGCACTACCTGCTGTCCTGGTTCCCGATGCTGCTGCTGATCGGCGTCTGGGTGTTCTTCATGCGCCAGATGCAGTCGGGCGGCGGCCGGGCGATGGGCTTCGGCAAGTCGCGGGCGCGGATGCTGACCGAGAAGCAGGGTCGCGTGACGTTCGACGACGTGGCCGGCATCGACGAGGCGAAGGGCGAGCTGCAGGAGATCGTCGAGTTCCTGAAGGACCCGCAGAAGTTCCAGCGCCTCGGCGGCAAGATCCCCAAGGGCGTGCTCCTGGTCGGCCCGCCCGGCACCGGCAAGACGCTGCTGGCGCGCGCCATCGCCGGCGAGGCGAACGTGCCGTTCTTCACCATCTCGGGCTCCGATTTCGTCGAGATGTTCGTGGGCGTCGGCGCGTCCCGCGTGCGCGACATGTTCGAGCAGGGCAAGAAGAACGCCCCCTGCATCATCTTCATCGACGAGATCGACGCTGTGGGCCGGCATCGCGGCGCCGGCCTCGGCGGCGGCAACGACGAGCGCGAGCAGACCCTGAACCAGATGCTGGTCGAGATGGACGGCTTCGAGAGCAACGAGGGCGTCATCCTGATCGCGGCCACCAACCGGCCCGACGTGCTCGACCCGGCGCTGCTGCGACCCGGCCGGTTCGACCGGCAGGTGGTTGTGCCGAACCCGGACGTGAACGGGCGCGAGAAGATCCTGCGCGTGCACATGCGCAAGGTGCCGCTCGCCTCCGACGTCGATCCGAAGGTGATCGCGCGCGGCACGCCGGGCTTCTCGGGCGCCGACCTTGCCAACCTGGTCAACGAGGCGGCGCTGCTCGCCGCGCGGCTCGGCAAGCGCGTGGTCGCGATGAGCGAGTTCGAGAACGCCAAGGACAAGGTGCTGATGGGCACCGAGCGCCGCTCGCTGGTGATGAGCGAGGCGGAGAAGCGGATGACCGCCTACCACGAGTCGGGCCACGCGCTCTGCGCCATGCACGAGCCGGAGTGCGACCCGGTGCACAAGGCGACCATCATCCCGCGCGGACGCGCGCTCGGGCTGGTGATGAGCCTGCCGGAGGGCGACCGCTACTCCAAGAGCAAGTCCAAGCTGCTGTCCGAGCTCACCATGGCGATGGGCGGCCGCGCCGCCGAGGAGATCATCTTCGGCCCCGACAAGGTGTCCAACGGCGCCTCGGGCGACATCAAGATGGCGACCAACCAGGCGCGCATGATGATCACCGAGTGGGGCATGAGCGACAAGCTCGGCATGATCGCGTACGGCGACAACAGCCAGGAAGTGTTCCTCGGCCACTCCGTCACCCAGGCCAAGAACGTCTCCGAGGCGACGGCGCGCGAGATCGACCGCGAGATCAAGGACATCATCGACCGCGCCTACCACAAGGCCAAGCACATCCTCACCGAGAACGTCGAGGAGCTGCATCGGCTGGCGCGTGGCCTGCTGGAGCATGAGACGCTGTCGGGCGACGAGATCCGCACCGTCCTGCGCGGCGAGCCGGTGATCAAGAAGGTGGTCGACGAGCCCGCGCCGGAAAACCGGCGGGCCTCGGTCCCAACTGCCGGTCGTCCGGCCCCGACGCCGCCGCCCGGCCTCGGCCCGGCGCCTCAGCCGGGCTGATCGGGCTTATCGCCGCGTGCGGCTGATCGAGCCGCTCGGATTGCTGGCCGGGCCGGACGCGGAGCACGCGGTCCGTGCCGGCGTCGCCCGGCGGCTCGCCGGCGGCCCTCTCGCCTTCACCTTGGCCCGCTTGATCGACGGCGTGGTTGACCCCCGGATCGTGTCCGTCCCGGATCTCCCGGCCGAATGGCAAGCCCTCGCCGACCGGGTCGCGGCACCCATAGCCGGTTGGGCCGGACTGGACCCGTGCCGGCCGGCGGTCATGGGCATTCTCAACGTGACGCCGGACAGCTTCAGCGACGGCGGCGCGCACGCGGACGCTGACGCGGCGGTGGCGGCGGGCCTGGCGCTCGCCGCGGAGGGGGCGGACATCGTCGATATCGGCGGGGAAAGCATGCGGCCCGGCGCGGCCCCGGTCTCGCCCGCGTGCGAGCAGGGGCGCGTGCTGCAGGTCATCCGCGGGCTCGCGGAACGTGGTGTTCGCGTGTCGATCGACACCCGCCACGCGTCGACCATGGCGGCCGCGCTCGAGGCCGGGGCAACAATCGTCAACGATGTCTCCGGGCTGTCTCACGATCCCGACGCCGCGTCGCTGGTCGCCCGCGCCGGCTGTCCGGTGGTGCTGATGTACATGCGGGGCGAGCCGGCCACCATGGCGCGCCATGCCGTGTACGACGACGTGGCGGTCGAGGTCGCCGCCGAGCTGGCGGCCCGGGTGCAAGCCGCTGAGCGGGCGGGGATCGCGCTCGACAGGATGGTGATCGATCCCGGGATCGGCTTCGCCAAGACCGCCCGGCACAACCTCGAAGTCCTCTCCCGGCTGCCCCTCTTGTGCAATATCGGCTGCCGTATCCTGGTCGGCGTGTCGCGCAAGTCGTTCATCGGACGGCTCACCGGCGCGGAGCGCCCGCGCGAGCGGGATGCAGGGTCGCTTGCGCTCGGGTTGCACGCCGTCGCGCGGGCGGCCTCGATCCTGCGGGTGCACGATGTGGCCGCGACGGTGCAGGCCCTCAGGGTTCGTGAAGCGGTGCTGGCATAAATGCAGGTGCTTGGTCTGCTTCGCCCGGGCGCGTAAGCTCGAACGACGTGTAACGAAATGTGACGGAATAACGTTATGGCTGGCTCGAAACGCCTGTTTGGAACCGACGGGATCCGCGGCAAGGCCAACACGGACCCGATGACCGCCGAGATGGCGCTCCGCCTCGGCCAGGCGGCGGGGCTGCGGTTCAAGCGCGGCAGTTATCGCCATCGCGTGGTGATCGGCAAGGATACGCGGCTGTCCGGCTACATGCTGGAGCCCGCCTTGACCGCCGGATTCATCGGCGCGGGCATGGATGTGACCCTGGTCGGGCCGATGCCGACCCCGGCGGTGGCGATGCTGACCCGCAGCCTGCGGGCCGATCTCGGCGTGATGATCTCGGCCTCGCACAACCCGTTCGAGGATAACGGCATCAAGCTGTTCGGCCCGGATGGGTTCAAGCTGTCCGACGCGGAAGAGCTCGAAATCGAGGCGCTGATGGCGAGCGATCTTTCCGCCCAGCTGGCCGGGTCCGCCGTGCTGGGTCGCGCCGCCCGGCTCGACGACGCGCACGGCCGCTACGTGGAGGCCGCCAAGGCCACCTTCCCGCGCGGGCTGCGCCTCGACGGGCTGCGCATCGCCATCGATTGCGCCAACGGAGCGGCCTACCGGGTGGCGCCCGACGTGCTCTGGGAGCTGGGCGCCACGATCATCAAGCTCGGCGTCACGCCGGACGGCTGCAACATCAACCAGGGCTGCGGCTCGACGGTGCCCGAATTCCTGTGCGGCCAGGTGGTCGAGCACGGCGCCGATCTGGGCATCGCGCTCGACGGCGACGCCGACCGGCTGCTGTTGTCGGATGAGCGGGGCGAGTTGATCGACGGCGACCAGATCCTCGGACTGATCGCGCGCAGTTGGAGCCGTAACGGGCGGCTGCGCGGGGGCGGGGTGGTCGCGACCGTGATGTCGAACCTCGGGCTGGAACGCTCGCTCGAGGCCGACGGGATTCGGCTCCACCGCACCAGCGTCGGCGACCGGCATGTGGCGGAACGGATGCGCGAGCAGGGGATCAATGTCGGCGGCGAGCAGTCCGGGCACATGATCCTGTCGGACTTCGCGACAACCGGCGACGGCCTGGTCGCGGCGTTGCAGGTGCTGGCGATGATCGTCGAGGAAGCGCGTCCGGTCAGCCAGGTCTGCCGCGTGTTCACCCCGTTGCCGCAGTTGCTGCGCAGCGTGCGCTTCGCCGGCGTCTCGCCGCTGCGTCATGCCACCGTCAGCCGCGCGATCGCCGCCGCCGAGCAATCGCTCGAAGGTTCCGGCCGACTGTTGATCCGCGAGAGCGGGACCGAACCCGTGGTGCGGGTGATGGCCGAGGCCGAGGACGAGACCCTGGTGCACCGGATCGTCGACGAAATCTGTGCCGCGATCGCCGCCGTCGCGCAGCGGCGCGAGACCGCAGCCTGACCCGGGACGGGGTGATCACGGAAGCGGCGCGGTCTGCGGCCGGCCGGATGCGCGGGCGCGTGCTGGTCGTCGCCGGTTCCGACTCGGGCGGCGGCGCCGGCATCCAGGCCGACATCAAGGCGATCACCGCCCTGGGCTGCTTCACGGCGACGGCGCTCACGGCGCTCACGGCGCAGGACACGACGGGCGTGCACGCCGTGCATCCCGTGCCGCCCGATTTCATCCGCCTGCAGATGGCGTGCGTGCTCGCCGACATCGGTGCGGACGTGGTCAAGACCGGCATGCTGGGCGACGCCGCCACCATCGAACTGGTCAGCGACGTGCTGACCGAGCAGGCGGCCGGGATCCCCGTGGTCGTCGATCCGGTGATGGTCGCCAAGGGCGGCCAGATGCTGCTCGCACCCGAGGCGGTCGGCACGCTCAAGCGGCGGCTGCTGCCGCTCGCCGTCATCATCACGCCGAACCTGCCCGAGGCGGAGGTGCTGGCGGGCATGGCGATCCGCGACGTGACCGCGATGCGGCACGCCGCCAAGGCGCTGCTGACCCTCGGCGTGCCTGCGGTGCTGCTGAAGGGCGGCCATCTCGCGGGCGACACGGTGGTCGACATGCTGGCCACGGAGGACGGCGTCGAGGCGTTCTCCGACCCGCGCATCACGACCCGGCATACGCACGGGACCGGCTGCACCCTGGCGAGCGCCATCGCCGCCGGCCTCGCGCAAGGCATGGTGCTGGGAGATGCCGTCGGTCGCGCGCGGCGTTACGTGCGGCGCGCGATCGCATCCGCGCCGGGGCTCGGTGCCGGTCACGGGCCGCTCAACCACGCGGTCACCGTCGACCCGACGCTGCTGGACTGACCGGCGGCCCCAGGCCCAAGCCACCCCGGCGCTGATTCCCCTGCCGCGCTGGTTCCTCGAACGGGAGCCCGCCGTCGCGACGTACGGCGGCGCCCTAGGACCGTTCGCGCGGAGCTCGGCTCCGAAGCGGCGCTGTTCGCGCGAGCAAGCGTTCGGCTGCTATGATGCCCAGCGGAGGCGTGCCTTGGCATACGAGGCCCAGCGGATCACCCTGGGCACGTCCTTCGCCCAGGATTTCTCCCACATGTGCACGCCGAGCGTGTCGGGCTTGATGAGTTCTTCGCTGAACTCCTGGTCCATCCCGACAGGAAAGAACACAGTCCAGGGCAAGAGGAACATGTCGCGCACGCGGACGCCGTCAGGGTGGTATCCCCGCAGGCCGTGTTTTCGGAGCAGGCGCGTGATCAGCTTCGGGCCTGTGCCCGTCGGTCGCTCCAGGCCGAGCGGCATCGGCCGCATCGCGAGAACCTGGTCCAGGGCTTCCTTTACGAACCAGTGACCAGGTTCGGCGCCGAACACGCCATTGCAGATCAAATCCGTCGGGTGATGCTCCGCCTGGAACGGCCAGAAGCAAGAATGGTGAAGCAGGGGATCGAGCGGCTTGCGGAGTTGAACGTCGGTATCCAGGTATATCCCGCCACATTTGTAAATCGCCATGAGGCGAACGATGTCGGCGACCTTCGACCATCGCTTCTCCTGGTAAGCGCGCCTGATCGCGGGGACGCCGAAATCGATATTGTCCTCGCTCCATCGAACGAGCTCGTAACCGGGATTCTTCTCGCTCCAATCTTCAACAAGGCGAGTCTTGCCCGCCGGCAAAGGTCCGCCAACCCAGACGTAATGAATGATCTTTGGAATCATGGCCTGGTATATGAGCCCAGGAATGACTTTTCTACCGACCTGCACAAGAAAAGTGAGAGGCAAATTTCGAGCCAGACTGGAGTAGATTACCGTTTTACTGGCGATATCAGAACTAACATTTACCGCCGGTTAATGACAGGTTAACATCGGTCATTGAATGAAGTCTTGGCTTGCCTCTCGGCGGTTGCGGTCCCCTCTGAAGCGCACCCCAAGATGAGTGATATCCGGCCTGATTGGGCGGTTCATGCTACCATCGCGAGCAAGTTCACGACATCGTTGCTGCTTCCTACCTAACTGTGGCCCGCGGTCAAAAGTCAGTGCCGCGGCAGGCAAACGGCATGGTCCGCGAGGCCGGTCTCGATCACTTGATCGTCTCCAGGAACTCACGCGCGCGAACGGAAACCGAGGAAGGCATACCGATTGCGCAACGTTCGCGGCGACGTGGCGGAAGAGAGCAGGAGTCGAACCTACCCGGGACCGCTTGGCAGCCCCAACCGGTTTTGAAGACCGGCCGACCCACCGGGGCCGCTTCTCTTCCAGGCCCCATCATAGCAGGCGAACAAGCTGTTCCGTGAAGCCGGTTTCCGCCTCCGCTTCCAGGCATCGGCAGTCGAGCCAGAGCCGGCCCTGTCCGATGCGGCCGATCACCGGGATCGGCAGCGTGCGCAACTCGGCCGCCAGCGTATCGAGACCGTCGCCGGTCAACGTGACCGCCACGGAGGGCAGCAAATCGACCGGCAGCGCGCCCGAACCGATCTGGCTGCGGCAGGCGTGCGTGGTCACCTGGCGCTGCGGAAACGCCGCCCGGAGCGCCGGCGCCACGCGCTCGGCCGTGGCTCGGATGTCCTCCGCCGTACGGGTGAGCAGCCGCAATGTCGGCAACCGCTCGGGCAGTTGCTCGGGATGGAGATAAAGCAGCAGCACCGCCTCGAGCGCCGCCAAGCGCGCCTTGTCCAGCCTGAGCGCGCGTTTCAGCGGATTGCGGTTGAGCTTGGCAATCAGCTCGGAGCGCCCGACCACCAGCCCTGCTTGGGGCCCGCCCAGCAGCTTGTCGCCGGAGAAGGTGACGAGATCGGCGCCCGCCGTGATCGCCTCCCGCGGCGTGCGTTCGTGGGGCAGCCCCCAGGAGGTCAGGTCGAGCAGGCTGCCGCTGCCGAGATCGTCCACCATCGGCAGTCCGGCGTGGCGCGCGATGCTTGCCAGTTCGGCGGCCGGAACGGCGGCGGTGAAGCCGGTCACCTGGTAGTTGGACGGATGGACGCGCATCAGCAGCGCGGTCTCCGGCCCGATCGCGTCGCTGAAGTCGCGCCCATGGGTGCGGTTGGTGGTGCCGACCTCGACCAGGCGGGCGCCCGCGCGAGCCATGATCTCGGGTACGCGGAACGATCCGCCGATCTCCACCAGCTCGCCGCGCGAGACCGGCACCGCGCGCCCGAGGGCGAGCGTGTTCAACACCAGCAGCACGGCGGCGGCATTGTTGTTCACCACAGTCGCCGCCTCGGCGCCGGTGAGCCGGCACAGCAGGTCGGCGACCGCGGCGTCCCGCTCGCCGCGACGGCCGGTGGCGAGGTCGAACTCGACATTGGTCGGGTGCGCCAGCGCGGCGGCGGCGGCGGCGGCCGCCTCGGGCGGCAGCGGCGCGCGGCCGAGATTGGTGTGCAGCACCGTGCCGGTCAGGTTGAACACCCGCCGTTGCGCCGGGGCGACGCTGCGCGCCAGCGCGTCGGCGGCCTCGTCCAGGATCGCCGCGTCGGGCGTGCCGAAGCGCTGCTCCGCCCGCAGCTGGGCCAGGATCGCGCGCAACGCCGCCGTGGTGCCGCCGCGCCCGAAGCGCGCGACCAGCACGGTTCCGGCCGGCGCGCGGGTCAGCGCATCGAGCGAGGGAAGCGGGCTCGTCACCTCAGACGATCCGCGCCTCGAACGGGGGCAGCAGATCCGGGGCGTCGAACTCGATCACCCAGAGGTCGGGGTCGAAACGGATTTGGCGGGCGACGTAGCCGTCCGCGACCTCCTGATCGACCAGCCCCGCGCCGGTGCCGCGCAGCCAGGCGGCCGTCCCGTCCGCCGCCCGGACCTGCGACAGCACGCACAACCCGGCGTGGCCGCGCAGCACGACCAGGATGCCGCCCGCGTCGGCGTCGCCCTTGCGCAGCACCATCCCCGGCCGCCCGGCCATGTCGCCGAGCCGCAGCGCCATCGACACGAACAGCCCGGCCTTGACCCTCGGTGTTTCATCCATGGTGCGAGCCTAGTGGGTTGCGCGAATGTTGGGCAGGGTGGCTGCATCGCTGACTCGCCCGTCTCGGTGCATAGTGGCGACGCATATGGAAACACTTGTTCAGACCGTTGCCGCGCGAAAGGCCGAACTCGACGCGCTGCGGGCGCGTGCGCCGGGCGGCCTGAGCAATCTCGAGCACTCGCACGACCTCGAGCTGACCTTTACCTCGAATGCCATCGAGGGAAACACGCTGACCGCCGTGGAGACGACGCTCGTCATCGAGCAGGGCCTCACGATCGCCGGCAAGCCGTTGCGCGACCACATGGAGGCGATCGACCACTACGAGGCGATCCGCTACGTGCGCGAGTTCGCCCGCCAGACGACCGCTATCGCCGAGATGGACGTACGCAGCCTGCACCGCCTCGTGCTGCTGCGCTCGCAGCCCGATGCGGCGGGACGCTATGCCGACCAGGGCCGCTATGTGCTGACCGACAGGGGTCGGCACGGCTTCCCCTCGCCGGCGCAGGTGCCGGCGCTGATGGGCGATTTCGCCGACTGGCTCGCGGCCGCGCCCGACACGCCGGAAACGGCCTTCGCGGCCCATCGCCGCCTGGTGGACATCACCCCTTCAACGACGGCAGCGGGCGCACCGCGCGGTTGCTGATGAACCTGATCCTGATCCGCGGCCGCTATCCGCCGATCGCAGTGCGGCCCGATGACCGCGCCGCCTACGTTCGCGCGTTGCAGCAAGCGCAGGCGGGAGAAGGAACGGAAAGTTTCGACCGCCTGCTCTACGATCGGCTGGATGCGACGCTGATCGAGACGTTGCGCGCCTTGACCTGAACGCGCGCAAGCGCACCCCCAGGCCTCTTGGACGCTATGGCAGGGCCACCATCATTCTGGCATCAGTGTAGCTCAGTTATAGGTAGCAACAGGATGGAACTCTGGAGCGAATTTCTCAATCACAGGGGCCGGGCGATTCACAAGTGGACGTCCTATTTCCCCGCTTATGAACGTCATCTCGGACGGTTTCGCGGTCAGGCGGTCACGCTCATCGAGATTGGCTGTGGCGCAGGAGGCTCCTTACAGCTCTGGAAGCGGTTCCTCGGTCCCTACGCGCGCATTGTCGGTATTGACATAAATCCGGCCTGTAAAATTTTTGAGGAGGACCAAATCGCCGTCCGGATTGGCGATCAAACCGATACGGCCTTCCTGGAAAACGTGCTGAATGAATTCGGTCCAGTGCAAGTGGTCATAGACGATGGCAGCCACTTGATGCGGCACATCACGCAAACCTTTGATTTTTCCTACATGCACAACGCGATGGATACATGCGGCGTCTACGCCGTCGAGGACCTCCATACCGCCTACTGGGAAGAATATGGCGGCGGCCTCCTGCGAGAAGGTAGTTTCATTGAGACTGCCAAGAGCCAAATCGATCAGATGCACGCCGCTCATAGCCGCGGCGCCGTGCCGCCCTCGGCTTTCATGGCGGCAACTCTATCGATCCATATTTATGATAGCCTGATCATCTACGAGCGTGGACGTCGCCGGCCGAACCTATCCCTTCTACAAGGGGGAGGCGCAGCCGACGCGGCAAGTGTCTCTGGATAACCCCGAACTAAGCTTTCGTGGATCCGCCTCCGTCGATCGGCAACGCTTGGCCGGTGATGTTGCCCGCGGCGGCGCTCGCCAGGAACGCGACCAGTTCGGCCACCTCCCCGGGCGTCGTCACGCGCCCGGTCGGCACGCCGGCGGCCGCCTCATCGGGGCCGATGCCGAGCTCGCGGTAACGCTGTTCGGCCATGTCGGTCGCGACCCAGCCCGGGCAGACCGCGTTCACCGTGATCCGTCGCGGCGCCAGCGCCAGGGCCAGCGCGCGGGTGAGCCCGACAACACCGTGCTTGGCGGCGCAGTAGGCGGTCTGGTCTGGCACGCCGCGCAGGCCGAGCACCGAGGCGATGTTGACGATCCGCCCGGCACCGTCGGGCAGGCGCGGCAGCGCCGCCTTGCAGCAGTGATATGTGCCGTGCAGATTGCTCGATACGATCGCGTGCCAAAGCGCGTCATCGCCATCGAACGTGTTCGACCCGGCGATCCCGGCGTTGTTGACGAGCAGATCCACCCTTTCGAGCGGCGCGAAGAGTGCCGCCACCGAGCCGGCGTCGGCCACGTCGCAGGGCGCGTATCGAATGCCGGCGGCAAGCGTCTCAGCCGGCCGCCGCCGGGCCGCTGCGACCACCTCGTAACCGTCCGTGGCGAGCCGCTCCGCGATGGCGCGGCCGATGCCGCGCGTGCCGCCGGTGACGATCGCCAGCCTCATGCCGCCGTGGTCCCGCCGTCGACCGGCAGGATGATGCCGGTGATGAAGGAGGCCGCGTCGGAGGCCAGGAACGCCACCGCCGCCGCGATCTCCGACGGTTCGGCGAAGCGGCCGAGCGGGACTGCACGGCGGTAGGCCACGTCCGATTGCGCGGCGAAGCGGTCGGGGTAGCGCGCCGCCAGCTCGCGGATCACCAGACCGAGCATCGCGGTGTCCGTGCTGCCCGGCGCGATCGCGTTGACCCGGACGTTGTGCGGCGCCCAGTCCAGCGCGGCGCTTCGGCTGAGTTGGGCCAGCGCGCCCTTGCTCGCGCCGTAGGCGGCGCTGACCGGCTTGCCGATCAGCGCCTGGTCGCTGGCGATGTTGACGATCGACCCGCGCCGCCGCGTGATCATGCCGGGCAGCACGGCGCGCATCAGCGTATAGGGGGCGATGAAGTTGACGCGGAACAGCGCCTCCACCTCGGCCGGCGTGGTTTCGAGGATGCTGCCGAGCGCGGTGGTGCCGGCGCAGTTCACCAGGATGTCCACCGGGCCGAGCGCCGCTGCGTGCGCCTCCAGGCCGGCGATGTCGGCGAGGTCGATATCGGGGAGGTCGAGCCCGATCACCTCGGCGCCCTCCGCCTCGAACAATGCCGCGACCGCCCCGCCGATGCCGCCGCGATGGCCGGTGACGACCGCCCGGCGGCCGCCGAGCCCGAAGCGCACCTCGTCGGGGGATGACCTTCGCTCGCTCGCCAACCGTCCTCTCCGCTGCGACGGAGTATAGCCGAGATTGCTCATATGGAGATAATGAAGCGCGTCGCGCGGGAGACGCCTCATGAAAGCATTGACCCTCGGGCTTGGTTTGCTGCTGCTGGCGCTGGTCCCTCCGGCGCGGGCGCAGGATCGTATCCGGTTCGGCATCGACTGGACGGCGGAAGCCGAGTACGGCGGCTTCTATCAGGCGGTCGCGACGGGGATCTACCGCAAGCACGGGCTTGACGTGTCGATCGACGAGGGCGGCCCGCAGGTTAACCACGTGCAACTGCTGATCGCCGGCCGGCTCGATTTCGCGATCATCTCCAACAGCCTGCTCGCGCTCAATCTGGTGCAGCAGGACGTCCCCTATCGCGCGGTGGCGGCGGTGTTCCAGAAGAGCCCGGCGGTGCTGATCGCGCATCCCGGCGCGGGCAACGACGGCTTCGCCGCGCTCAAGGGCAAGCCGATCATGATCAGCGCCGACACCCGCGCGGGCTGGTGGAGCTTCCTCAAGGCGCGATTCGGCTACACCGATGCGCAGATCCGCCCCTACACGTTCAACCTGCAGCCCTACCTCGCGGACAAGAACGCGATCCAGCAGGGCTTCCTCGGCTCCGAGCCGTTCTCGATCCGACAGGCGACCGGCGAGCAGCCGGTGGTCATGCTGATCGCCGATGCGGGCTACTCCGGTTACGTCAGCCTGATCGGCACGTCCGACAGCAATATTCGCGACAAGCCCGACCTGGTGCAGCGGTTCGTCGATGCCTCGATCGAGGGGTGGTACTCTTATCTTGAGGGCGATCCGGCGCCGGGCAACGCGCTCATCAAGCAGGCCAACCCGGAGATGAGCGATGCGCTGCTTGCCTACGGGCGCGAGTCGATGAAGCAGCACGGCATCCTGCAGTCCGGCGACGCGGCGACGCAAGGCATCGGCGCCATGACGGATGCGCGCTGGCAGGATTTCTATCAGGCGATGGCCAAGGCGGGCGTGTATCCCCCGGGGCTGGACGTCACGCGCGCCTATACGACGCAGTTCGTCGACAAGCGAGTCGGGCTCGAGGCCAAGCCCTGAAGCAACCCTCACCCAACCCTCTCCCGAAGGGAGAGGGCTCTTTTCTACTCCCTCTCCCTCCGGGAGAGGGCCGGGGTGAGGGTCGGCCGCATTGCTGACCATTCACGCCGTCGGCCGCCGCTTCCCGGGCGGCGTGGAAGCGTTGCGCGACGTGTCGCTGCGCCTGGAGGCGGGCGATTTCACGGCGTTGCTCGGGCCGTCCGGCTGCGGCAAGTCCACCTTGCTCCGGTTGATCGCCGGGCTCGACGGCCCCGACGCCGGCTCGCTCAAGTTCGACCGCCCCCTGACGCCGGGGGAGGCCGGGTTCGTGTTCCAGGACCCGGTCCTGCTGCCCTGGGCGACGGCGGAGCAGAACGTGTTCCTGCCGCTGCGCCTGCGCGGGATGGCGCCGCGGCGAGCCATGCCGTCTGTGCGCGACGCGCTCGACCATGTCGGGCTCGCCGGCTTCGAGCGCGCGCGGCCGCGCGAATTGTCGGGCGGGATGCGGATGCGCGTCTCGATCGCCCGCGCGCTGGTCACCCGCCCGCGCCTGCTGCTGATGGACGAGCCGTTCGCCGCCCTCGACGAGTTCACGCGCCACAAGTTGCAGGCCGACCTGGTGGCGCTCTGGCGCGAGCTCGGCTGCACCATCGTGTTCGTCACCCACTCGATCTACGAAGCCTGCTTCCTCGCGCGCCGCATCGTGCTGATGACGCCGCGCCCCGGCCGGATCGCGCACGAGATCGCCTCCACGCTCGACGGATCGCCGGAAGCGCGGCTCGATCCCGCTTACGGCGCGCTGGTGGCCGAGGTGACGCGGGCAATGCAAGCCGCCCTTGCCGCGTGAGAGCCGCTCCCGCCCTGTTCGGGCTCCTGGCGTTGGTCGCCTGGGAAGCGGCGGTGCGGCTGACCGGCGTGCCGCCCTACATCGTCCCTGGGCCGCTCGCCATCGCCACCGCGTTCGCGGCATCACCCGGCTCGCTGCTGGCAGCACTCGGCTCGACCCTGATGGTGACGGCGATCGCGCTGGTGGTCGCGGCGTCGCTCGGCGCCGCTCTCGCGCTGGCCATGTCGGCGAGCCGGCTCGCGCGCGCGGCGATCCAGCCCTGGGCGGTGGCGCTGCAAGTGACCCCAATCGTCGCCATCGTGCCGCTGGTCATCATCTGGGTCGGCCATGTGGTCAGCTCGCCACAGCTCGCCACCCTGATCGTGCTCGTGGTCAGCGCCACGATCGTGGCCTTCTTCCCGGTGTTCGCGAACACTGCCGCCGGCCTCGCCGCCGCGCCGGCCGAGCTTGCCGACCTGTTCCGCCTGTACGGCGGCGGCCGCTGGCAGACCTTGCGCCTGCTCCGCCTGCCGGCGGCGCTGCCCTATTTCCTCGCCGGCCTGCGCATCTCGGGCGGCCTGGCTCTGGTCGGCGCGGTGGTGGCGGAGTTCGTCGCGGGGTCCGGCGGGGTCGCCTCGGGGCTTGCCTACACGATCCAGGAAGCCGGGTTCCGCCTGCAGGTGCCGCGCATGTTCGCCGCCCTCGTGCTGCTGGCGCTCGCCGGCGTCGCGATCAACGCCGGGCTCGGCGCGCTGGCCGGGTGGGTGCTGCGGCGACGGGGGTAGCGAAACCAGTGGCCGCTGTCGTCATGCCATTCATAGGCGAAGCGGACGGCCATGCGGTTTTCCCGGAAGCCCCACAATTCCTTTGTCAGCCGGTAGTCGAGCGCCCGATCCCATTTGCGTCTGAGCAAGGCTTCGATGGCGGCGCGTCCCTCGATAAACTCGGTCCGGTTTCGCCAGCGGCTGTCGACCGTGTAGGCCAGGGCCACACGCCCCGGATCGCGGCCGTTCCACGCATCCTCGGCAAGCCGAACTTTTTGCGCGGCGGTGTCCATCGTGAACGGGGGGAGCGGCGGGCGATCCGCGTCGTCCATGGTCAACCTCCAACCGCCGCGAGCTGTTCCCGCAGCGTCTTGTTGTCGGCTTCAAGTTGCGCAAGTTGCAGTCGCACCGGCGCGAGCGCCTGTTCCAACTCCGCTTCGGTGAAGCGCGGCGTGATGTGCTGCGGGCAGTTCCAGTCGAAGGCCGCGAGACGCAGCAGCAGCAAGCGCTCCGGTCTCGCCCGGTAGCCGCGCGTGACGAGCTTCGCGGCCAGCGCGGGGTCGCTGTCGAGGTGCTTCGCTTCGACATGGGCATAGATCTTCAGGCGTCGGCGTGCGGGATAGTCCATCAGGATCAACGCCGCCCGATCATCGGCCGCCAGGTTGCCGACGCTGATATACTGCCGGTTCCCCCGGTAATCCGCCAAGGCGAGCGTCCGGTCGTCGAGCACGTGCAGGAAGCCGGGAGGCCCGCCGCGATGCTGCACGTAGGGCCAGCCGCTTTCGGAGGCGGTCGCCATGTAGAAGCTGTCGCGCTGGGCGATGAACGCGGTCTCGGCGTCCGTCAACCGGTCGAACGTGCGGTCGCGCTTGAAGTCGGCCCAGAGCGCGCCGCTGCCGTTGGCGACCTGGGCGGCTCGCACGCTGGGCGTGCCGGCGATGTCGAGGAATCCATAGGCCATGACTTGTCCCTGTCTCCTGTCCGGCCGGCCGGCCACGGTCGGCCTCATGCGGACAAACTGGGTTCTTCCAAGGCTCCACATAATTCCGTAATTCTGAGATACATTCTTTCGGGGAATGGAAGGGTCGTGGATCGCCTGGAAGCCATGTCGATCCTGGTCGCGGCCGTCGAAACCGGCAGCCTCTCCGCTGCCGGTCGCAAACTCGGTGTGCCGCTGCCGACAGTCAGCCGCAAGATTTCCGAGCTGGAAGCGCATCTGAATACGAAGCTTCTCATCCGGTCGACGCGCAAGCTGGCGCTGACCGATGCGGGCGAGGCCTACGTCGCGGCGTGCCGGCGCATCCTCGAGCAGGTGAGCGACGCGGAGCGCGCGGCGGTGGGCGAATACAGCGCGCCGACGGGCGAACTCATGGTCGCCGCGCCGGTCGCCTTCGGGCGCCTGCATGTGGTGCCCGTGATCAACGACTTCCTCGCGAGGTTTCCCGAGATCGATGTCAGATTGACCTTATCCGACCGCAACGTGCATCTCATCGAGGACCATGTCGACATGGCGGTGCGCATCGGCGCATTGCCGGACAGCAGCATGGTCGCCACGCGCGCCGGCTCCGTGCGCCGCGTGGTTTGTGGCAGCCCCGCCTATTTCGCCGGTCACGGGACGCCGACGACGCCGGCCGACCTGTCCGATCTGGCCTGCATCACGTTCGACGTTCTGGGCTCTGCCGCATCATGGCGCTTCAGGATGTCTGGATCCAGATCGGAACGGTCGGTTCCGGTTCGCTCGCGCCTGTCCGTGAACACCGCGGAAGCGGCGATCGACGCGGCGGTGGCAGGCGTCGGCATCACGCGGGTCCTCTCCTATCAGGCGGCGCACGCCGTCGCCGCGGGCAAGCTCAAGATCGTGCTCGAGGCGTTTGAACCCGAGCCGATCCCGGTCAATCTCGTCCATGCAGCGCAGGGGCTGCTGCCGCTCAAGATGCGCAGCTTCCTCGATTTCGCGGTGCCGCGTCTGCGCAGGGCGCTGTCGGCGGCAGCCGGCGCGATCAGGAATGGCGCCGACGCGAGCGTGGCTTGAACGGCATGATGCGGGCTGCGAAAACGGGCTCGATGGATTGGATGAGGGCGTCGCCTTGAGCAGCAAGATCACCCGCACACTCACCGAGGGACAACGCGCTTACGAGGCGAAGCGGGCCGCGAAGGCCGGCATGAGCCTGGAGCGATGGCTCGACAGCAAGCAGCGCCAGCAGGAGAGCGAGGCTCGGGCGCGTCAGAAAGCCGCCGAGCCGCCGAAGGTGAAGAAGAATACGTTGTTCTCGCGCCTGATGGAGCGGGCGCAGAAGCCGTTATAGCGGCTTGCCGGCCTGGTAGAGGGTCAGCTCGAGCCTGCCGCCTGTCGAGTAGTTCACCCCGCTGATCGCCGCCCGTGGCACCGGCGTCACGCCGGCGGCTTGCATCCTGGCGTAGAACGGGGCGGTGTCGCGCGTGCCGATCAGGGCGAGCCCACAAGCCCGATTGGCGACCAGGAAGTCCGCTGCCTCGACGGCGTTCACCAGCTTGGTGTCCTGGCCCACCGCGAATACCAGGCTCGGCTCGCTGAACGAACTCGACGCGACGACGCTGTCGGGGCAGCGGCGCGCCGACGACACCGCGGCCGCAATCCGCGGCGCAAGCCAGATGGCCGTCAGATTGGGCAGCACGAGGGCGTAGCTGCTGGCGAACAGCACGAGCGCGGCGGCGCCCGAGACCGCCATCGCCGGCAAGGGCCGCCCGCGCAGTGTCAGGCGGAAACCGGCGACCGCGAGGCCGATGACCGCCACTGCCGCGATGATCGAGACCGGGCCGATCGTGCGTTGCAGTGTCCAGAGCAACAGCGGCCCGGCGATCGCGAGGCCGCACGCGACTGCCAGCCAGACCGCGCCGTAGATCGACCGGACCAAGCGCCAGGTCCACCCAATGCGCCAGGCGCCCGGCGTGACGGCCGCCGCGGCCGTGAGGCAGGCGATGGCGGGGTAGGTCGGCAACACGTAGTGCGGCAGCTTCGTCACCGCCAGCTCGAACACGATCCAGGTCGGCAGGATCCAGGCGAGCAGGAAGCGCACCTCCGGGCGGCGCCTATTCGCCCACGCGAAGGGGAGTGCCAGCACGGCGAATAGCGACCCCGGCCAGAAGGCGGGGGCGAACACGGTGAGGTAGTATCCCGGCGGCAGGCCGTGCGCCTGCTGACCCTGGGCGACCTTGCCCAGGAAATTCTGGCCGACCGAGTTCTCGAAGAACGCGCCGTGGCTCACGATAGCGATGGCGATGCACCACGGCGCCACCACGGCGAGCATCAGCGGGATGCCCCATTTCGGGTGCAGGCGGCGCAGCCATGCCCCGCGCCGCTCGACGGCGAGCAGGCCGAGGATCGTGCCCCAGCTCACCAGCAGGATCACCGGCCCTTTCAGCATCACTCCGGCGCCGAGCGCGACCCAGTAGAGCGCCGCGACCCCGCGCTTGGGCGGCGCCGGGTCGTCGCGTTGCAAGTAAACGCGCAGCAGCGCCGCCTGCGCGGTCAGGACGGCGGCGAGCAGGGTCGCGTCGATCGTCGCCATGCGCGCCTCGACGCTCAGCAGCACCGAGCAGGCCAGCAGCAGGGCGGCGACGAGCCCGGCCGTGCCGCCGAACAGCGTGCTGCCGATCCACCCGGTCAGCAGCACCGCGCCGACCGCGCCCACCAGCGAGGGCAGCCGGTAGGCCCATGGCTGGCGCGCCTCCGCGGTGCTGAACAGCGAGACCGACGCCGCCTCCAGCCAGTAGATGCCGGCGGGCTGCAGGTAGCGCGGCCTGTCCTGGAAGCGCACGTCGATGAAATTGCCCGTCCCCAGCATCTGCGACGTGGCTTCCATGTAGCGGGATTCATCGCGGTCGATGGGCGGCAGCAGGGCGAGTCCCGGCAGCAACAGCAGCAGCGCCGCCACCGCGAGCAGGGCGTAGTGGCGGAGGCCGAGACGCGGGGTGCCTTGCACTATCGTTCAGACACCTTGCCCGGCAGGTGCGTGCGGCTGCGCAGCCAGATCACGCCCAGCATGTCGCCGACGCCGACCAGGGCGCGGCCGAAATTGGTGTATTTCGAGCGCCCCTGGAGCCGCGGGCGATGCGTGACCGCCTTGCAGACCAGCGGGTGCCCGTAGGCTTGGAACAACGCCGGCAGGAACCGGTGCATGCCCTCGAAAGCCGGCAAGGCCAGGAAATCCGCACGCCGGAAGGCTTTCAGGCCGCATCCGCTATCCGGGCAATGATCGCCGAGCACCGCCTGACGAAAACCGTTGGCGAACTTCGTCGCGAGGCGTCGGGACAGCGTGTCATGGCGTCGCAGCCGCACGCCGGCGACCAGCGGAGCCGTCGGGCCGGCGGCCGAGCGGCCGAGTTCCAGCATCGGCGGGATGTCGCGCGGATCGTTCTGCCCGTCGCCGTCCATGGTGGCGACCCACTCCGCGCGAGCGGCCGCGATGCCGGTGCGTAGTGCGGCCAACTTGCCGCACCGGCGGTCGAGTTGCAGCGTCCGCACCCGCGCGTGCCCGGTGTCGAGTTCGGCGAGCCGGTCCGCCGTGCCGTCCGTACTGCCGTCGTCGACAAACACGATCTCGCAGGAGTCCAGCGAGGCCAGCGCAGCGACCAACTCGGCCAGCACCGGACCCACATTCTCCGCCTCGTTATAAACCGCAATCACAATCGAAAGCATCGGCGCCGCTTGCGATGACGGGGCCTGCCTCGGCCCCGGTTCCGGTCGTGCGTCCACGTCAGCCGATCCTCGGTCATTCGCGCGAATCCGCCGTGCCGCGCCGCCGCAAAGGGCCACGTTCCGGCTCGCCCGGCAAGCGGTGCGGGAGCGGGTCTTCGATGCGGCGGAGAACCGAGTCGGCTACCCGCAGGCGAGCGCGTAGACCTGCCGGCAGGTCTCCGGCAGCTTCATCGCGCGCCAGCTCTTGCCGCCGTCGCCGGTGCCGAACACCTGGCCGTTGCGGGCCGCGGTGTAAATCTGGCCTTCGTCCTGATTGTGCAGCGCCACCGCCATCAGCGTGCTCTGCGGGTCGGTCCTCTCGTCGATGCGCGCCCAGCTCCGCCCGACGTCGGCGCTTCGATAGAGCGAGCCGAAATTGCTGTTCGCGGCCACGCTGAGCGCCGCATACATCACTCTGGGATCGCGCGGAGATACGCGGATGTCGCGCGCGTATGTCACCGGCGAGAACCGGCCCACCTCCATGTCCTGCCAGCTTTCCCCGTGATCCTCGCTGCGGAACAGGCCCATGCGCACGGCGAGGAATACCGTGCCCGGCTCGGCCCCTGTCGTCGCCATCGCGTGCCCGTCCAGCATTCCCTCGATCTCGGTGTCGCTGACGATGCGGCTCTTGAGATGCGGCTGGTCGGCCAGCTTGACGAGGTCGGCGCTGCAATCCTGCCAGCTTTCGCCGCGGTCGCGCGAGCGGATCACGCCGTTGACTTCCAGGGTCGCGTAGACCTCGTCGGGGTCGGTCGGGTGCGCGGCGAAGCGCATCACCCGGCAGGCGAACGGCATCTTGACGCGGTCGGGCAGCACAGGATCGGCCATGCGCCGCCAGTTGTCGCCGGCGTCGTCGCTGCGGTAGACCCCGACGGGCGACGCGCCGGCGAACCAGGTGCGCCGCTCCGTCGGATGCGGCGCGATCGACCAGATCGCCGTGTCCCGGTCGGGGAAGCCGAGCCGCTTCCAGCTGCTGCCGCGATCGGTGCTGCGATACGGGCCGTTCGCGGTGCCGGCATAAATGATGTCGGCGTCATGCGGGTCCACCGTAATCGCCTGCGCATCCGTGTCCGGCAGCCCGTTGGTCAGGCGCTCCCAGCGATCGCCGCCCGCCTCGCAGCGGTAGATGCCGCCGATGCCGCCGTCCTTGGTGCGCCAAGCGGCTGCGTAGACATGCGTGCTGGCCATGCGTTTCTCCTCCCGGAAGCTCGCTCCGTAAAGAACTGTAGCAGGAAGCCGCGATCATGCGACCTGCCGTCGCACCGTCATGTTTGCGTCGCCATAATCCGGCCGTCACTTCGGAGAGGAGAAAGATGAAGCGGCTTCTTGCGGTTCTGGTTGTCGGTGCCGGTCTGGCAGGAACGGCGAACGCCCAGCCTCCGCCGCCCATACCCTATCCCGCGGTTCCGGTGCCGCGCGCCGAGGTCGTGCCGCCGCCGCCCCGCGCTGGTTATTTATGGGAGCCCGGGCACTGGTACTGGAACGGAGCCGCCTACGTGTGGGTCGGCGGCCGTTACGTGGTCCGCCACGCGCGCTACGGGCGGTATGTGCCCGGCCATTGGCGCTGGGCGCCGCATCGCGGCGGTTGGGTCTGGGCTCCCGCGCACTGGGGCTGACGGTCAGCCGAGTTCGACCAGCAAGGGAACGTGGTCGGAGGGTTGGTCCTCACCGCGCTCGTGCCGGTCGGGCTCCGCCGCCGTAAGCCGCTCAGCCAGCGTGGGCGAGAGCAGCGCGTGATCGATCCGCAGCCCCGCGTTCCGGCGCCAGGCGCCCGCCTGATAATCCCAGAACGTGTAGACCCGACCCGTGGGATGGATCGCGCGCACCGCGTCCGTCAAGCCGAGCCAGAGCAGCCGGCGGAACCGCGCCCGGCTCTCGGGCCGCACCAGGGCGTCGGTGGGCGGCAGGGTGCCGGGCGCGAAATCCTCGTCCGAGGGGCAGACATTGTAGTCGCCGGCGATCAGCAAGGGCGTGTCGTCGGCGAGCAACGCTTCTGCGCGGTCCGCCAGCCGGTCCATCCAGGCGATCTTGTAGGCCAGACCGGCTTCGCCGCCGGAGTTGCCGTTGGGCAAGTAAATGCCCGCGACGGTGATGCCGTCGGCGACTACCTCGACGTAGCGCGCCTGGGCATCGTCGTCCGGCAGGCCGGGCAGGGCGCGCAACGTGACGGTGAACGGGATGCGCGAGAGCACGGCGACCCCGTTGTAGGATTTCTGGCCGACGGCCTCGACCTGGTAGCCGAGTTCCAGGAATTGCATGGCCGGAAACGCGGCCGCCTCGCACTTGATCTCCTGCAGCAGCAAGATGTCGGGCTTCACCCGCGCGAGCCACGCGTGGATATGGCGCTCGCGCTGCCGGATCGAGTTGACGTTCCAGGTCGCGACGCGCACGGGCCGCCGTTAGTCGATCGAGAAGCTGGTTCCGCAGCCGCAGGCGGACTTGGCTTGGGGATTGCGCACGGCGAAGTAGCTGCCCATCAGCTCGTCGGCGTAGTCGAGCTCGCCGCCGCCCAGCAGGTCGAGGCTCGCCGGATCGACGAAAACCGTGGCCTCGCCGCGCCGAATCACCAGGTCGTCCGGTTGCTTGGCCTCATCGAGCTCGAACTTGTACTGAAAGCCGCTGCACCCGCCGGCCAGCACCTGCACCCGCAGGGCCGCGGGCTTGCCCTCGGCCGCCACGATCTCGGCGATGCGCGCGGCGGCGCGGTCGGTGATGCCGAAGCCTGCGTCTGTCATGCTATCCATGCTCACAACATAGAGCGGCGCGGACGCGATTTGAAGCGGTGCTCCCGGGGCGCTCCCCGGCACGGTCGCCCGCGCCGGGGAGCTTACCTACCGCTTCACGCGAACCTTGACCTTTATGGTCAAAGTCACCACGATCCACGGCAGGATCAATCCGTGTTGCTTCACGGTTGCTCCTCCGAGAGACGGCCGTCCAACCCCGGCCGCGTGGGCGGCGCCGGGGTGCATCCCGGCGCCGCTGTCTTCTAAGCAGCCCAGTTCTCAACCTTCCCTTAAGCCTCGCTAGGCGCGTTGAAGCCGTCCGCCGCCGGGTGTAAGCGCCGCGGCATGGACCGCGCCCCCTTCGCCGTGCGACCGGAGACGTCCCGCGGGCGGCTGCATCCGGAGCCCGAGAGCCCGACGCGCTCGCCCTGGCAGCGCGACCGCGACCGCATCATCCACAGCTCGGCGTTCCGCAAGCTCCAGTACAAGACGCAGGTGTTCGTCAATCACGAGGGCGACTTCTTCCGCACGCGCCTCACGCACAGCATCGAGGTCGCGCAGATCGCCCGTTCCATCGCTCGCGCGCTCGGGCTTGACGAGGACCTGGCGGAGGCGCTGGCCCTCGCGCACGACCTCGGACATCCGCCGTTCGGTCATGCGGGCGAGGAGGCGTTGAACGCGGGGACCAAGCCGTTCGGCGGCTTCAACCACAATGCGCAAAGTCTGCGAGTCGTCACTTTGTTGGAAAGTCGCTACGCCGCGTTCGATGGGCTGAATCTTACCTGGGAAGCCCTCGAAGGCCTGGCCAAGCACAACGGTCCGCTGCATCGGCCGCCGCCCTACATCGGCGAGTACGATCATCGGCAAAAGCTCGACCTCGCCACCTACGCGAGCGGGGAGGCGCAGGTGGCGGCGCTGGCGGACGACATCGCCTACCACAGCCACGACCTCGACGACGGGCTGCGCGCGCAGCTGTTCAGGATCGAGGATCTGTCGCACCTGCCCGTGGTGGGCGAGGCGCTCGCCGCCGCGCGGATGGCGAGCCTCGACATGCCGCCGTCGCGCCTGCGCCACGAGACGATCCGCCGCGTGATCGATGCGATGGTGACCGACCTTCTGGTCGAGACGCGGCGGCGGCTCGGCAAGCTCGATCCGCGCGACTCGGACGCGATCCGCCGTGCCCGCCAGCCCGTGGTGGCGTTCAGCCCGCCGATGGCGGAGGCTAACCGCGTGATCAAGGACTACCTCATGGCGCGCATGTACCGGCACTGGCGGGTCAACCGGATGAGCCGCAAGGCCCGGCTGGTGACGGAGGAGCTGTTCCGCGTGCTGCACGCCGACCCCGCGCTGCTGCCGGATGATTGGCGCGGGCGCGCCGGCGAGCCGGGGACCGCGCGGGCGGCCGCAACGGTGTGCGACTACATCGCCGGGATGACCGACCGGTATGCGATGGACGAGCACCGCCGGCTGACCGATCTCTCGGTCCCCGGTTGAGGAGGCGGACCCGATGACCGAAGACCTGTTCGCCGTCATGCGCGCCCATGTGCTCGACGCGCTGCGCGGGGCCGTGCCCGACGTGGCTATGGAACTCTTGGAGAAGGTCGAGGTCACGCCGACCCGCGACCCGGCGCACGGCGACATGGCGACAAACGCCGCGCTGGTCGCGGCCAAAGCCGCGCGGCAGCCGCCGGCAAAGCTCGCCGAGGCCATCGTCGCCCACCTGCGGCGATTGCCTGAGGTCGAGTCGGCCGACGCCGCCGGGCCCGGCTTCGTCAACATCCGGCTGCGCCCCTCCGCGCTGCGTGCCGTGCTGCCCGCGATTTTGCGTGCCGGCGAGGCATTCGGGGACGGCGTGGCGAGCGGGCTGCCGGTCGACATCGAGTATGTTTCGGCGAACCCGACAGGGCCGTTGCATGTCGGCCATTGCCGGGGCGCGGTGGTGGGCGACGCGCTCGCCAACCTGCTGAAGAAGGCGGGCCATGCCGTCACGAAGGAGTACTACGTCAACGATGCCGGCGCGCAGGTCACGGCGCTCGCCTGGGCCGCGTACTGGCGCTACCTCCAGGCCATCGCCTCGCCGCTGACCGAGGAGGCGTTCGCCGCACAAGTGCCCGGCGGACTGCAGTATCGCGGCGACTACCTCGTGCCGATCGGCTTGCGGCTGGCGGCCGAGCACGGCGCGGCGCTCGCCTCGGCCGATCTCGGGATCGCCGCACCGGAAACCTGGCTCGACACGGTGCGCGACTTCGCGATCGAGGCGATGATGCAGGGCATCCGCGAGGACCTCACCCTGCTCGGCGTGCAGCACGACGTGTTCCTGTCGGAGCGCGGCCTGGTGCAGGCCGGCGCGGCCGACGCGGCGATCGACGGGCTCACGGCCAGGGGTTTGGTCTATACCGGCGTGCTGCAGCCGCCCAAGGGCAAGACCCCGGAGGATTGGGAGCCGCGCGAGCAACTGCTGTTCCGCTCGACGCAGTTCGGCGACGACGTGGACCGTCCGCTGCGCAAGAGCGACGGGTCGAACACCTACTTCGCCAACGACATCGCTTGCCACGCCGACAAGATCGCCCGCGGCTTTCCCCGGCTGATCGACGTGCTGGGCGCCGACCACGGCGGCTACGTGTCCCGCATGAAGGCCGCCGTCGCGGCGGTATCGGGCGGCGCGGCGATCTTCGACGTCGTGCTCTGCCAGATCGTGCACGTGATGCGCGGCGGGGTGCCGGTGCGGATGTCGAAGCGGGCCGGCAGCTTCGTCACCGTGCGCGACCTGGTCGACGAGGTGGGGGCCGACACCGTGCGGTTCACCATGCTGACCCGCAAGGCCGACGCGCAGATGGAGTTCGACCTCGAGCAGGCGGTGGCGCAGACGCGGGACAACCCGGTGTTCTATGTCCAATACGCCCACGCCCGCTGCCGCTCCGTGCTGCGGGCGGCGGCGGAGATGTTCGGCGCCGAGGCGGTGCGCGACGCAGCCCTGGCGGATGCCTCGCTCGAGTCGCTGGACGCGGCGCCGGAGCTTGCGGTCATCCGTCGGCTGATCGCCTGGCCGCGCCTCGTCGCGGGTGCGGCCGCGGCGAGCGAACCGCACCGAATCGCGTTTTTCCTCTATGACTTGGCGGCCGACTTTCATATGCTGTGGAACCGGGGGAAGGATGATTCGACGCTGCGGTTCCTGCGGGCGGACCAGCCCGCCGAGACGCTGGCGCGGCTTGCTCTGGTCGCGTCGGTCGCCGTCGTCATCCGCTCCGGGTTGGCCGTGATGGGGGTCGCGCCCGTCGAAGAGATGCGCTGAGCGGCGAGGCTGCCTTCGGCGCGGGGGAGTTGCCGTGTCGGAAAGCATCGGAGAGCCCGGGCCGGTCTATCGGGTCGCACGCCGCGGGATGGACCCGGCAACCAAGCGCCTGGCGATGATCGCCGGTGGCCTGGGCGGGGTGCTCCTGCTGATCCTCGGCGTGTCGAGCCTCAAGGCGCATCGCGAAACGGCGGTGCCGGTGATCCAGGCCGACAGCCGGCCGCTGCGGGTCAAGCCGGACAATCCCGGCGGGATGCAGGTGGCCGGCGCCAACGACGAGATCATGTCGGGCGATGCCGGCCCGCAGGCCGACAAGCTGCTGCCGCCGCCGGAAATGCCCTTGCCGCAGTCGCTCAAGCCGCACGCTGCCGAGTCGGCGGCTCCACCGCACGCGGTCGCGCCCAACGTGCCGCCGGCGGCGGAGCCCGTGTCGCTGCCGCCGCCGGCAGCGTTGCCGGAGCAGAAGCCGGCTGCGCCAGCCAAGCCGGGGAACGCGGTCTCGGCTCAGCCGAGCGGCGGTAAGGCCACCCAAGTGCAACTCGCCGCAATGGAGAGCGAGCAGCTGGCAATGACCGAATGGCAGCGCCTCGCCCGCCGGATGCCCGACGTGCTCGGCGGCCGTCAGCCGGCCGTGGTGAAGGCGGAGCACGACGGGCGAACCGTCTGGCGGCTGCGCACCGGCGGCTTTAGCGACATCGCGCAGGCGACCGCTTTCTGCGAGCGGGTCAGGTCGAAGGGCGGCGGCTGTTCCATCGCTAGCTTCTGACACCATGCGGGCCGCTGTCGTCGGCCTCAGCGGCCCGATCCCGACGGCGGAGGAAGCGGCGTTGCTGCGCGCTTGTCCGCCAACGGGGATCATTCTGTTCGCGCGCAATATCGTCGATCCCGGCCAGCTGCAGGGGCTGATCGCCGCCGTGCGTCGGATCCTGCCTCGGGATGCGGTCCTGATGGTCGATCAGGAGGGAGGGCGGGTCGCCCGGCTCCGGCCTCCGCACTGGCGGGGGCATCCGCCGCCGGCCGTGCTGGGCGGCCTGTTCGACCGTGACTCCGAGGCGGGCCTGCGCGCGGCCTGGTTGACCGGTGCGCTGATCGGACGCGATTGCGCGGAGGCCGGCTTCGACGTGGTCTGCGCGCCCGTGCTCGACCTGCGCCGGCCGGATGCCGCCGACGTGATCGGCGACCGCGCGTTCTCGACCTCGCCGATCGCGGTCGCGCGGCTGGGGCGAGAGATGGCGGCGGGACTGCTCGCCGCGGGGGTGCAGCCGGTCGGCAAGCACGCCCCCGGCCACGGCCGCGCGACCGTGGACAGCCATCTCGCCATGCCGACGCTGGACGCGACCGATCTCGGCGACGACCTGCTGCCGTTCCGCTTGAACGCCGACCTCCCTTGGGTAATGACCGCGCACATCCTTTATAGGGGATGGGATGCGGAGCGGCCGGCCACACTGTCCCCGATAGTGATCCGGGACGTGATCCGTGCCCAGCTAGGGTTCGAAGGAGTGTTGGTGACCGACGATCTCGCGATGCAGGCGCTGTCGGGCGAGCCGTGCGACCGGGCGCTGGCCGCGCTGGCGGCCGGGTGCGATATCGCGCTCTACTGCGCCGGCGACCTGGCGCGGACCGCGGCGCTGCTACAAGCGGTTCCCGCCGTCACCGCCGAGGCCGTGACGCGCCTGGCCGCTGCGCGCGACATGGCGCGCGGGCGTCTCTCGGTGCTGGACGCGGACAGGCTGGCGTCGGAACGCGACCGGCTGCTGGGAGCGACGGCCGGCGCATGAACGATATTGCCCAGATCGCGGCGGCCGTCGTCGCCGCCATATTGGCGATCACCCTGCACGAGGCCGCGCACGGCTACGCGGCCTTGGCGATGGGCGACGACACCGCGCGCCGCGCCGGCCGGCTGTCGCTCAATCCGCTGCGCCACGTCGATCGGGTCGGCACCATCCTGCTGCCCGGCTTCCTGCTCGTCAGCCAGCTGCTGACCTTGGGCCGGGTGGCGTTCATGTTCGGCTGGGCCAAGCCGGTGCCGGTGTCCGCCTGGCGGTTCCGCAACCCGCGGCGCGGCATGATGGTCGTCGCGGCGGCCGGTCCGGCAATGAACTTCGCGCTTGCCGCGCTGACCGCCGCCGTGCTGCCGCACACAGGGGCCGCCTCGGCGATGGACTACTTCGAGACGCTGCTGGCCGACCACCCGGAGGCCGGCGCTTTCGCCTTCTATTTCATTCTGACCAATCTCGTGCTCGGCCTGTTCAATCTCATCCCCATACCGCCGCTCGACGGCGGCCGCATCCTGGTCGGGCTACTGCCGGCGGGCGCCGCCGCGGCCTGGGCGCGGCTGGAGCGGGCGGGCATCCTGGTGGTCGTGCTGCTGGTGTTCCTGCTGCCACGGCTGCTGCGCGAGTTCGACATCGAGTTCGATCCGTTCGGCCAGGCGCTCAACACGGTGCTGCCCTGGGCGTTGCGGCTGGTGCTGCTCGCGGGCGGCCACCACGTCGATAGCGGCGGCGATGGACGCCTCGTCTGAACCCGCGGCGCCCGACCTCGCGGCGCCCGACCGGCTCAGCCTGCGGCTCGAAGGCTTCGAGGGGCCGCTCGACCTGTTGCTGGAACTGGCGCGCGGCCAGAAGGTCGATCTCGCGAAGATCTCCATCCTCGCCCTGGTGGAACAATACCTTGCCGTGATCGAGAGCGCCCGGCAGGTCCGGCTTGAGCTCGCGGCGGACTGGCTGGTGATGGCCGCCTGGCTTGCCTGGCTCAAATCCCGCCTGCTGCTCCCGCCGGAGGACGCCGCCGCCGCCGAGGAGAGCGAGGCGGCGGCGGACATCCTCGCCGGCCGGCTGCGCGACCTGCAGGCGATGCGGGCGGCCGCCGCCTGGCTCGCCGATCGCCCGCAACTGGGCCAGGAAATCTTCGCCCGCGGCACGCCCGAGGACCTGACGGAGACCGACCGGTCCCGCCTCGTCCTCGGTCTGCCGGCCTTGTTGCGCGCCTATCTCGCGGCCCTCGGCCGCGCCAGCCGGACGCGCCGCTATCGCCCGGAGCCGATGAGCTTCTGGAGCGTGCAGGACGCGCTGCGCCGGCTCGCCTCGCTCGTCGGCCACGTCCCGGACTGGAGCACGCTGGACCGCTTCCTCCCGGACGCGCTCGCCACGGCGCTCGAACGCCGCGCGGCGCTGGCCAGCACGTTGCTTGCCGGGCTCGAAATGGCGCGCGGCGGGGCGGTCCGGCTGCGCCAGGAGCGCGATTTCGGCCCGATCCTGCTGGGACGGCCGACGGCGGCCAGGCACGAGGACGCACCATGAGCGAAGCGGCCGACCCGGTTCCCGCGCCGCGGCCCGACGAGGCCAGCTTGCGCATCGCCGAGGCGCTCGTGTTCGCCAGCGCCGGCCCGGTCACGGCGCGCGCGCTCTCCCAGGTGCTTCCCGCCGACGCCGACGCCGATGCGGTGATCGCCGCGCTGGCTGCGCGCTATGGCGGCCGCGGGGTAGAGCTGGCCGAGGTGGCCGGCGGCGTGCAGTTCCGCACCGCGCCCGACCTCGCCGCCTCGTTGCGCAAGGTGGTCGAGGTGCCGCGCCGGCTGCCGCGCGCGGCGATGGAGACGCTCGCCGTCATCGCCTACCACCAGCCGGTCACGCGGCCGGAGGTCGAGGAGATCCGCGGCGCCAGCCTGTCCCAGCAGACCCTGGACGCGCTGTTGGAAGCCGGGCTGATCGCGCCGTGCGGGCGCCGCGAAACCCCGGGCAGGCCGACGCTCTGGGGGACCACGGACGCTTTCCTCGCCCAGTTCGGGCTGGCCGACCTCCGCGCGCTGCCCCGGCGCGAGGACCTGCTGGTCGAGCCGCCCGCGCCGTTCGGGGCCGATGCCCCGCCCAGCCCGCCGCCGTCTGGCCCGCCGCCGTCCGGCCCGGCGGCGTCCTGAGCACCGAGTTCCCGGCGGCCGCAGGGCGTGCTAGCAAGCGCGCCGGAGTGAACCGTTAGCGATGTTTGATTTTGCCTGGACCGAGATTGCCCTGATCGGCGTGGTCGCCCTCGTCGCGATCGGCCCCAAAGACATGCCGGTCGCCATCCGGACCATCACCAGCATGATCAAGAAGGCGCGCCGCATGGCCGCCGAGTTCCAGACCCATGTCGATGACATGGTTCGCGACGCCGACCTGCAGGAAGTGCGCAACTCGATCAGCGAGATCCGCAATTTCGACTTCAAGGGAACCGTCGAGCGCGCGGTGGACCCGGACGGCTCGATGCGCTCCACCCTGGCGACCAACCCGCTGGCGCCCGACCCGGTGATCCGGGCGCACGGTCCTACCGAGCCGACGGCGGCGGATGCGTCCGCGGCCGGCACGTCGGTCGCCGACGGGTCAGTGGCCGAGTTGGTCCGGCCGGTGCCCGTCCCGGGGCTGTGGCCGCCAGCAGAGCAGGCGGCCGAGGCGGAGCCGGCCCCTTGGTTCATCCCGCCGCAGTTCGCCGCCCGGCCCGAACCGCCGCCCGCCTTCGTTCCGCCGAACGCGGCCCGTCGTTCCAAGGCCTGAGCGCGTGTCGATTGCCGTCATGGCCGGACTTGATCCGGCCATCCACGCTGTCTGTATTGCGGATGTGCGGATGCCCGGTTCAGGTCCGGGCAACACCGTGATCTGACCCGCGAGACAGGACCGCCGTGGCGCGCGACAAGAACGATCCGATCAACGACACCCCGATGCCGCTGCTGCAGCATCTCGTTGAGCTGCGCACGCGGCTGCTCTGGTCGATGGGCGCGTTCATCCTGGCCTTCATCGGCAGCTACTACTTCTCCAAGCAGATCTACTCCTTCCTGGCGCAGCCGCTCGCCAACATCCTGCAGCATCAGACCGGCACCGACCGCCGGCTGATCTTCACCGCGCTCACCGAGGCCTTCTTCACCTACCTCAAGGTGGCGATGTTCGGCGCCGCGTTCATCTCGTTCCCCGTCGTGTCCTCGCAGGTCTGGCTGTTCGTCGCACCCGGCCTGTATCGCAGCGAGAAACGCGCGATGCTGCCGTTCCTGGTGGCGACGCCGTTCCTGTTCGTGCTCGGGGCGGCGCTCGCCTATTATTTCGTCTTCCCGGTCGCCTGGAAGTTCTTCCTCAGCTTCGAGACGCCGACCGGCGCGGGCGGCCTGCCGATCCAGCTCGAGGCGAAGGTCAGCGAATACCTCGACCTGGTGATGAAGCTGATCTTCGCGTTCGGCATCGCCTTCGAGCTGCCGGTGCTGCTCACCCTGCTCGCAAAAGTCGGCATCGTCACATCCAAGGGCCTGAAGCGGTATCGCCGCTACGCCTACGTCGGCATGTTCGTCGTGGCGGCTGTATTGGCGCCGCCCGACGTCATCACCCAGTGCGGCCTCGCGGTGCCGTTGATCCTGCTCTACGAAATCTCGATCCTGAGCTCGCGCTGGGTCGAGCCGAAGCCGGTCGAGGGCTGAACCGATGCACGACATCCGCGTCATCCGCGCCGACCCCGCCGCGTTCGACGCCGCGCTGGCACGGCGCGGCATCGCCCCGGTGACGCCCGAACTGGTGGCGTTCGACACCGAGCGCCGGGCCGTTCTCACCGCCTTGCAGGAGCTGCAGGCGCGGCGCAACGCGATCTCCAAGGACGTCGGCGCCGGGCGTCGCGCCGGCACCGACACCGCCGCCCTGGAAGCGGCCGCGACCGCGCTGCGCACGGAAACCGAAAGGCTGGAGCGGCGCAGCGAAATGCTCGACGGCGAGATCCGCCTGCGGCTCGAAGGACTTCCCAACCTGCTTGATGCCGCCGTGCCCGACGGCGTCGACGAGAGCGCCAACGTCGTTCTCGCCCAGCACGGCGGGCCGCGCAATTTCGGTTTCGAGCCACGTCAGCACTTCGAGCTCGGCGAGGCGCTCGGCATGATGGATTTCGCGACCGCCTCGAAGCTCTCGGGCGCGCGCTTCACCGTGCTGCGGGGGCCGCTTGCCCGGCTGGAGCGGGCACTCGGCCAATTCATGATCGACCTGCATACCGGCGCGCACGGCTACGCGGAGACCGCCGTGCCCAGCCTGGTCAACAGCTCCGCCGTCTACGGCACCGGCAGCTTGCCGAAGTTCGAGGAGGATTTGTTCCAGACCACGGACGGGCGCTGGCTCATCCCGACCGCGGAGGTGCCGCTCACCAACACGGTGGCCGGCGAGATGGTGCCTGAAAGACAGCTGCCGATCCGCCTGACCGCGCTGAGCGATTGCTTCCGCAGCGAGGCCGGCGCGGCCGGGCGCGACACCCGCGGCATGATCCGCCAGCATCAGTTCCGTAAAGTCGAGCTCGTGTCGATCGTGCATCCGGAGGACAGCGCGGCCGAGCACGAGCGCATGACCCGCAGCGCCGAGCAGGTGCTCATCACGCTGGGATTGCCGTTCCGCCGGGTCGCCCTCTGCGCCGGCGATGTCGGCTTCGCCTCCGCCCGCACCTTCGATCTCGAGGTCTGGCTGCCCGGCCAGCAGGCCTGGCGCGAGATCAGCTCCTGCTCGAACTGCCGCGACTTCCAGGCACGGCGAATGAACGCGCGGTTTCGCGCGGCCGACGGCAAGGCCGTCGGTTTCGTCCACACGTTGAACGGCTCCGGCGTCGCGGTCGGGCGCGCGCTCATCGCGGTGATGGAGAACTGCCAGCAGGCGGACGGCTCGATCCTGGTTCCGGAGGCGCTGCTGGCCTACGTGGGCGGGCTCGAACGGATCGCGGCCGCCCCGGCCGCATGATCGACCGGCCGGCCGAGGCTGCGGCGCTCCGGGGGCGAACGCAGGACCTATTGCTCGCGACCTATGCCGAGTTCTACCGCAACGAGGTCGGCGCCGAGGAGGACGTGCATCGCACCTTGCCGTTCTTCGGCACCGCGCTTGGCCTGGTGATCGGAGCGATCGCCTACGGCGCCGGCCGGCTGCCGCCGTGGCAAGAGGCGCAGCCGAAATGGTCGTTCGTGCTCGCCGCCGCCCTGCTCGTCCTGTCGCTGTGCGAGGCGGGTGCCGTGCTGTTCTGGCTCGGCCGGGCCATCGCGCGGCGGAACTATCGCCGCATCGGGCCGGAATCCGCGTTTCGCGATCGGCTTGCCGAACTGCATGCCTACTACGAGGCGCGCGGGCTGGACCACGCGCAGATCGACACGCGAACGTCGGAAGACCTCCGGCAAATCCTGCTCGAGTCGTATGAAACGGTCACGCCGAGCAATCGTCTGTTAAACCAGCGGCGTTACATGTTTCGCGCGCTGGCCTCGTCGCATCTCGTACGGAGCTTGCTTTGGGCGCTTGCCGCCACCACACTGATATTCGTGACTGATAAGATTGGTCTGTTGATCAAGGTGGGATGATGACTGCGCGCCTCGCCCCGAAGACTCAAGATCGCCGCCGCCCACCTTTGGTCGACCGTGGCGACCGGCAAACCGACTCGAAGCCGGCGCCGCTGATCAAGCCGACTGGACCTTTGGTCTACACCGTCAGCAAGGGCGCCGACGTCTTCCCGACCGGCCGCAAGCAATAGTTCTCTTTTTGTTCTTACTAAACGATACTAGGGCGTGTCGTCAATTGAGCCAAATGGCAGTTGCGGCCAGATGAACCCCGGCGAGGAAGTTCCGTGCGGTCTTGTCGTAACGGGTGGCAATGGCCCGGAACTGCTTGAGCTTGGCGAAGAAG
>JAABUQ010001014.1_pt1 | contig 63251 bp, 62 predicted proteins | sample 5560001 | NCBI WGS metagenome assembly JAABUQ01 (sample SAMN10711888, study PRJNA513371) | rock metagenome | isolation source: Antarctica rocks | place: Antarctica: Victoria Land, Finger Mt nord | collected 2015-12-18
TCCTGATCGCTTCCGCCAGCAACGGCGCGATCGTCAGGTGCCTGATCCGTTTCGCCGCGCTCACCACCTCGTGATTGCCGATCGAATCGGTGATCACCAGCTCGGCCAGCGCGGAGGTCTCGACCCGCGCGACCGCGCCGCCCGACAGCACGCCGTGAGTGACATAGGCGACCACCTCCTCCGCGCCCGCCGCCATCAGCGCGGCGGCGGCGTTGCACAGCGTGCCCGCCGAATCGACGATGTCGTCGACCAGCACGCAGCAGCGGCCCTCGACCTCGCCGATGATGTTCATCACCTCCGATTCGCCCGCGCGCTCGCGGCGCTTGTCGACGATCGCGAGCGGGGCGTTGCCGATCCGCTTGGCCAGCACCCGCGCGCGCACCACGCCGCCGACGTCGGGCGAGACCACCATCAGGTTGCGACCCGCGAAGCGCCGCGCGATATCCGCGCTCATCACCGGCGCGGCGTAGAGATTGTCGGTGGGGATATCGAAGAAGCCCTGGATCTGCCCGGCGTGGAGATCGACCGACAGCACCCGGTCCGCGCCCGCGACCGTGATCAGATTGGCGACCAGCTTGGCGGAGATCGGCGTGCGTGGTCCTGGCTTGCGGTCCTGGCGCGCATAGCCGAAATACGGGATCACCGCCGTGATCCGCTTGGCCGACGCGCGTTTCAGCGCATCGATCATGATCAGCAGCTCCATAAGATTGTCGTTGGCGGGAAAACCGGTCGACTGGAGCACGAACACGTCCTCGCCGCGGACATTCTCGTTAATCTCGACGAAGATCTCCTCGTCCGCGAACCGCCGCACCAGCGCGGCGGTGAGCGGCAGGCCGAGGTCGGCGGAGATCGCGCGCGCGAGCGGCGGGTTGGCGTTGCCGGTCATCAGCTTCATCGGTGCGGCCACTCCTTCACGCCGGCGGCGCGGGTCATAGCGGCGCGACGCGACCGCGCAAACGGGGTTGGAGGCGGGCGGGAGGGGCGTTAGGCGTGTGGGAGGAGAAGCCGTCATGCGCCATGTGTCGATCGCCGAACTGAAGGCCAACGCCGAGGAGTTGATCACGGCCGCCGAAGCGGGCGAGGAGATCGCGATCGTGCGGGGAGGGCGCGATGTGCTCAAGCTCAGCTTGATCGCCTCCGGTCGCGTCGAGCCGGCCGGCATGCGAACGCCGGAGCAGAAGGCTGCACAAAGCGCGGCGGTCGACGCGGCTTACGAATTAGGTCAGCAAATCCTGCGGGCGCATGGACCCACCACCTCGGCGCAACGACGGGCTTGGATCGAGGACGGCCGCGCTTGATCGTCGTGGATGCGTCGGCGGTCGGCACTTTCCTGATCCCGGACGAAGCTGGCCCGTTCGCTGATTTTGCCCGGCGGGTCTGCGCGACGGGAACACTGCACGTTCCTGCCCATTTCGCGATCGAGATGGCCAATCTGTTGCGGAAAGCACGATATCGGAAACGCCTGACGCATGAGGAGGCACTTGCTGCGGGCATGGTTGCTGACTCCATCGCCGCGAGCATGACCGTCGCGACACCGCTTTCGGTTGAGCTCGTGGTCCGCGAGAGCATCGCATTGGGCTTGTCTGCCTATGACACCGGATATTTTCTACTTGCGCGCTCGCTGGGTGCACAAGTGCTGACCGACGACGGTGCGCTACGGCGCGTGTCGATCGCGCAAGGCCTGCAAGTGGCACTTCCATGACCACCACCCGCTTCGCGCCCTCACCCACCGGTCGGCTGCACGTCGGCAACCTGCGCGCAGCGCTCGGCAATTGGCTGTACGCGCGCCAGCAGGGGGGGCGGTTTCTGCTGCGCCTCGACGACACGGACGCGGCGCGGAGCGAGGAGCGGTTCGTCGATGCGATCCGCGGGGACCTCGACTGGCTGGGGATGACGCGCGACGGGGAGGCGCGGCAGTCCGCGCGCGGGGCGCTGTACGAGGCGCGGTTCGCCGGACTGCGCGCGAGCGGGCGAGTGTATCCGGCTTACGAGACACCGCAGGAGCTGGACCTCAAGCGCAAGATCCTGCTCGGGCGCGGGTTGCCGCCGGTGTACGATCGCGCGGCGCTGCGGCTGGGCGAGGCGGAGCGCGCGACGCTGGAGGCGGACGGCGTGCGCCCGCATTGGCGCTTCCGGCTCGACGACGCCGCGCCGATCGAATGGCCCGACCTGATCCGTGGGGCCCAGCGGTTCGACCCGGCGACGATGAGCGACCCGGTGGTGCGCCGTGCGGACGGGTCGTGGCTGTACCTGCTGCCCAGCGTGATCGACGACATCGACATGGGCGTCACGCATGTGCTGCGCGGCGAGGATCACGTGTCGAACGCCGCCGCGCAGGCGCAGATGTTCGCCGCGCTGGGCGCGCCCGCGCCCGCCTTCGCGCACGAGGCGTTGCTGGTGGGCGCGGAAGGCAAGCTGTCCAAGCGGATGGGCGCGCTGGGCGTCGACCATTTCCGCGCGACCGGGGTGGAACCCGCAGCGCTCCGCTCCTTGCTGGCGCGTGTCGGGACGAGTTTGCCGGTGGAGCCGTTCGCGGGCGTGGACGAGCTGATCGCGACGTTCGATTTCGCCACCTTCGGCCGCGCGCCGGCCAGGTTCGACGAGGCGGAGCTGGCGCATGTGAACGCGCGAGTGGTCCATCAGCTCGGCTTCGAGCAGGTCGCGGCGCGGTTGCCCGAGGGCATGACTGCCGAGGCATGGAACGTGATCCGACCCAACCTCAACAGCGTCGCGGAAGCGGCGGATTGGTGGCGAGTGGTGACTGGTCCTGTCGCCCCGTTTGGCGAGGAAGGGGAATACCTGGCCCAAGCGGCCGACGCGGCGAGCGAGATCGATTGGGCGGACGATCCGTGGCGCGCGCTGACCGAACGGCTCAAGGCGGAGACGGGGCGCAAGGGACGGGCGCTGTTCCTGCCGCTGCGCCGCGCGCTGACGGGGCTGGATCACGGTCCCGACATGGCGACGCTGCTGCCGCTGATCGGGCGGGAGCGCGCATTGGAACGGCTGCGCGCCTGATCCAAACGGAACATTGCGGGCGAGAAGGCAATGTTGTAACATGATGTCGCGCTGCCCGTCAGAGGCGGCCGTTTTAGGAGAGTATCATGTCACAGGACCGTTACCACCGGCCTCCGGGCCTCAATACCGGCAGTTTGGGTATCAGTGTCGGCATCACCGGCGCGATGATCTTGGGGCTGATCTTCGCCGCCCCGCACATCACCGGACGGCCGATCCCGAAGGATTTCACGGCCATCAACATCGAGCTGCCGACACCGCCGCCGCCCGATCCCAAGCCGCTGCCCAAGACAATGAACCCCAAGCCGCAGCCCGTCGCGCCCTATCCCGTGGTCGCGTTGACACCATCGCCGCACCCGCTGATCGAGGTCTCGCCGATCCCGCTCGGGCCGGTCGTCGCGCCGAGCCTGCCTGGCCCCATCGCCAGCGCGTCGCCCGTCGCGGAGCCGGTCACGCCGCCGGCACCACCGGTGCTGGTCGATGCACAAATCGACTCGCGCTATGCCGCCGCGCTGCAGCCGCCCTATCCCGCCGAGGAGCGCCGCGCCGAGCATGAGGGCCGCGTCGTCGTGCGCGTGCTGATCGGTGTCGACGGCCGCGTCGTAAGGGTGGAACGGCGCAGCGCCGACTCCGATGCCTTTTACCGCGAGACCGAGCGGCAGGCCTTGGGCAAGTGGCGGTTCAAGCCGGCGACACGAGACGGCATCCCCGTCGAGGCATGGCGAGTCATGTCGATCCGCTTCGTATTGCAAAACGAGTAGCGGTTGAGACCCGGCGCGCGGGGCTGGTCCGGCCCGGCCCGCGCGCCTATCTCCTCGACATGGACTATATCCACGCCCAATGGCAGCTGCGCCGGTTCATGTCGCCGACCCGTGCGTATCGCGACTTGCGCTTGTTCCTGTCACGCCGCCAGCCGCATCAGGTCGTGTTCGCGACATTGGCGATCGCGATGACCGCGTTCTTTCTGTTCGAGATCGCGCACGACGCGCATTACGAGCGCGCGTACAAACCCGACATCATCTATTTCAAGCAATGGCGCGCCGACCGCAGCGAGGCGGAGATCCTCGCGCAACAAAAGATCGACCAGGCCGCGACCGACAAGCGTCAGGCGGAGATCGACCGGGCACTGGCCGCGCGCCGGGCGTCGTTCAAGAAGGTCGACGACGCGATGAAGCGGTACGGCCTCTGAGCGACTTACAAGGGGATGGGGCGCGCTGGATGGGCGCGGCGCTCGCGCTCGCCGAACGGGGGCGAGGGCGGACCGCGCCCAATCCGAACGTCGGGTGCGTGCTGATGCGAGATGGCCGCGTGGTTGGGCGCGGGTGGACGCAGCGGGGTGGGCGCCCGCATGCGGAAGCGATGGCACTGGCGGAGGCGGGCGCGCGCGCGGCGGGCGCGACGTGCTTCACCACGCTCGAGCCGTGCGTGCATCCGTCGCCGCGCGGGCCCGCCTGCGCGGACCTGTTGATCGCGGCGGGGGTGGCGCGGGTAGTGGCGGCGTTGCGCGACCCCGATCCGCGCACCGATGGTGCCGGGCTGGCTCGGTTGGCGGCGGCGGGCGTGGAGGTGCGGGTCGGTGTGGGCGCGGATATGGCGCGGCGGAGCATGGCGGGGTTCCTGACCCGGCGCGCGCTGGGGCGGCCGTTCATCACGCTCAAGCTCGCCACCTCGCTCGACGGCTGCATCGCGCTCGCGTCGGGGGAAAGCCGCTGGATCACCGGCCCCGAGGCGCGCGCGCACGCGCATCTCGAGCGGAGCCGGTGCGAGGCGATCCTGGTCGGGCGGGGGACATGGGAAGCGGACGCGCCGCGGCTCGACGTGCGGCTGCCGGGGCTGGAGGCGCGGGGGCCACGGCGGGTGGTGTTGTCGGCGAGTCCCGTCGTCGACGACGGTTCGGTTACGTGGCTTGCGAGTCCCGCCGCCATCGCAACCCTGCCCGCCACCGACCACCTGCTCGTCGAAGGCGGCGCGGCCACCGCCGCTGCATTCATTGCCGCCGACCTCGTCGACCGGCTGCTCCTGTATCGCGCGCCGATCCTCATCGGCGGCGGTCTGCCCGCGCTCGGCGACATCGGGCTTGGCTGCCTCGCGGACGCGCATGGGCGCTGGCGGCTCCACGATGCCCGCGCGCTTGGCAGCGACCGGCTCGAGGTTTACGACCGGGTCAGGGCATAGCAAGGGACGCGCATGTTCACCGGCATTATCTCGGACGTGGGCGCGGTCCGGCGCATCGAGGCGCGGGGCGACACGCGCGCGGTGATCGCGACCGCCTACGACACCGCCACCGTCGATCTGGGCGCATCGATCAGCTGTTCGGGCGTGTGCCTGACCGTCGTCGACAAGGGCGTCGATGAGGAGGGTGAGGGCTGGTTCGCGGTCGATGTGTCGGGCGAGACGATCCGCCGTACCGCGCGCGGTCAATGGAGCGAGGGCAGGCCGCTCAACCTAGAGCGCGCGATGCGGCTGGGCGACGAGCTGGGCGGGCACATCGTCACCGGCCATGTCGACGGCGTGGCGGAGGTGGTCGCGGTCGCGTCGGACGGCGACTCGCGGCGGATCACGTTCGACGTTCCCGGCGAGCTGGCCTCGTTCCTCGCGCCCAAGGGGTCGGTGACGGTCGATGGCGTGTCGCTGACCGTCAACGAGGTGGTCGATACGAGCGAGGGCACGCGCTTCTCGATCAATTTGATCCCGCACACCCAATCGGTAACGACGCTGGGCACGCTGGAGGCGGGGGAAGCGGTCAACATCGAGATCGACGTGCTCGCGCGCTACCTGCAACGCATGGAGGTTTATCGTGGCAAAGTCGGCTGAACTCGCGCGTTTGCGCCACGGTTTTCTGTCCTCCCCCGAGGAGATCATCGACGAGGCCAAGAACGGCCGCATGTTCATCCTGGTCGACGACGAGGACCGCGAGAACGAGGGCGACCTCGTCATCCCCGCGCAGATGGCGACCCCGGACGCGATCAACTTCATGGCCCGGCACGGGCGCGGGCTGATCTGCCTGGCGCTCACCCGCGCGCGTGTCGACCAGCTCGGCCTCGAGCTGATGAGCCGCAGCAACGGCACCCGGCACGAGACCGCGTTCACCGTCTCGATCGAGGCGCGCGAAGGCGTCACCACCGGTATCTCCGCCGCCGACCGCGCGCGCACGGTCGCGGTGGCCATCGACGCGGGCAAAGATCGCGCGGAGATCGTCACCCCCGGCCACGTCTTCCCGCTGGTCGCGCAGCCTGGCGGCGTGCTGGTCCGCGCGGGGCATACGGAGGCGGCGGTCGATGTCGCGCGGCTGGCGGGCCTGAACCCGTCGGGCGTGATCTGCGAGATCATGAACGAGGACGGGTCGATGGCCCGGCTCGACGACCTGGTCGCCTATGCGCAGCTCCACCACCTCAAGATCGGCACGATCCGCGACCTGATCGCCTATCGCCGCCGCCACGACTATTTCGTCGAGAAGGTCGGGGAGCGCGTTTTCACCTCCGATTACGGCGGCGAATGGAAATTACTGGTATATCGCAACAAGATCGACGGGGCCGAACAGCTGGTGCTGCAGAAAGGCCGCGTCGTCGCGGATGAGCCGACGCTGGTGCGCGTTCACTCGCTGGCGCTGCTGGACGACGTGCTCGGCCAGCCGGGGCCACGCAAGCGCATCCTGCAGCGCGCGATGGACGAGATCGGCACCGTCGGCGCGGGCGTGATCGTGCTGCTGCGGTCCGGCTCGGCGAGCGCATTGCTACACCGTCCCGACGCGGGCGAGCCGGAGATGGACGTGCGCAGCTATGGCGTCGGCGCGCAAATCCTCGCCGATCTCGGCATCCACGACATGATCCTGCTCACCACCGCGCACCGTAATCTGGTCGGGCTGGAAGGCTGGGGCATCAATATCGTCGGCGAGCGGCCGATCCCGGAGGAGGTGGCGTGAGCCTTGTTCTGATCGTCGAGGCCCGCTTCTACACGCACCTCAACGACCTGCTGCTCGCGGGCGCGCGCGCCGCGATCGAGGCGGCGGGGCATGCCCATGAGACAATAACAGTGCCGGGCGCGCTGGAGGTGCCGGGCGCGGTCGCGCTGGCGGCGGAAACCGAACGCTACGACGCCTATGTCGCGCTGGGCGTCGTGATCCGGGGCGAAACCTATCATTTCGAGATCGTCGCGGGCGAAAGCGCGCGTGGGCTGATGGCGCTGAGCATGGACGGCGTGGCGATCGGCAACGGCATCCTGACCGTCGAGAACGAAGCGCAGGCGCTCGAACGCGCCGACCCGAGCGCCAAGAACAAGGGCGGCGAAGCGGCGACGGCGGCGCTGGCGATGCTGGCGCTGCGGGAGCGGTGGGGGTGAGGCACGCGTCGGCGCAGCGTGGCGGGTTCTTGACTTGCCCGATAGCTTCGTCGAAGGGGCGCAACCGTCGGTGGGCCACCGCCCGCGACGAAGCCTCGATCAGGGAACACGCCCGAATGCCTCGAAATAGCGACAAGGCGAGCACGGGCGCAGGCTGAACCGGCCACTCCCGCGCGGTTCCGACCGGACCTTTGAGGGTCCGCGACCAGCACGGGAGTGATGATGTGAGCGAATCAGAAGGATGGAACGCGTACCAGCGGCATAGGCGCGGCGCGGGGATGGCCGCACCCGGCGGCTTGTCCGCGGGCGAGGCGACGAAGCTGCGCGGGGCGGCGGCGGCGACCATCGATGGGTTGAGCGACGCGCTGCTCGGGTTTTCGGGCGAGGGGCTGTTGCGTTACTTCGCGGAGCACGGTGAGCTGCTCGGCCTCGCATCCGACATGGTCTTGCCCGTGCGCGGGAGCGAAGGCGAGCGGGTCGCGGCGTTGCGCGCGATCGCGGGCGTGTTGCGTGAGCTCCCGGCGGCGCGCGGCGCGACGTTGCTCGACCGGCAGCTGCGTTGGCTGGGCGACACGCTGGGGTTGAGCGCGCTCGACCGGCGCGTGTTGGGCGTGTTCGCGCGAGTGTCGCTGATCGCCGCGTGGCGCGAGTTGGCGGCCGCGTCGCCGGGCGGCGGCCACCGGCTTCGCGCCGCGTCGCTATCGCAGTTGTTGCGCACCGCCCCGGACACGATCGAAGCGCGGCTGCAGCCGTCCGCGCCGCTGCTCGCCAGCGGGCTGATCGTCGACGAACAGGATGGCGATTTCCGCGCCGGGCGATTCGTGTCGCGGATCACGCATCTGCGCAGCGCGGACCCGGCGATCCTTTCGGCGCGGATGCTGCCGCCCGCGCCCGCGTCGACGCTGGAATGGGACGATTTCGCGCATCTCGGGCCGACGCGCGACGTGGCGGAGCGCGCGATCGCGGCGGCGGCGGGCGCGAACCGGGGCTTGAACCTGCTGCTCCACGGCATGCCGGGAACGGGCAAGAGCGAGTTCGTCCGCGCGGTCGCGGGGCGGCTCGGACTGGTCGCGGTGTTCGCGGGGCTGACCGACGAGGCGGGCGAGGAGCCCAACCGATACCAGCGGCTGGCGCATCTGGCGGTGCTGCGCGCGCTGACACAGGGTAGCCGCGAGCATCTGATCGTGGTCGACGAGGCGGAAGACGTGCTGCGGCTGCCGCGCGAAGGCGACCGCGCTCAGATGTCGAAGCTGTGGCTCAACCGGCTGATCGAGGACGCGCACGCACCGACGGTGTGGATCACCAACGACGCCGCCGCGCTGGGCGAGACGGCGGTGCGGCGGATGACGCTGGCGATCGGCTTCGACCTGCCGCCGCGCGCGGTTCGCGCGCGGGTGGTGGAGCGCCAGGCCGCGCGATCGGGGGGTAGCGCTGAGCGCGGAGGAGGTGGCGCGGGTCGCGGCGCTGCCGGTCGCGCCCGCGGTGCTGGCTAATGCGGTCGACGCGGCTGGCCTTGCAGGCGGCGGTGGCGAGACGGTGCGCGCGGCAGGCGAGAGCATCCTGCGCGCGCTCGGCGGCGGCGCGATGCCGCCCGAGCGGTTGCCCGCCGCGTACGATCCGGCGCTGGCGCATGCGGATGTCGACCTGGCCGCGCTGGCGGAGCGGCTGGTGCGCGCGCCGGGGCGTGGGTGGAGCCTGTTGCTGGCGGGGCCGTCGGGCACGGGCAAGAGCGCCTATGCTCGCTACCTCGCGGAGCGGCTGGGCGTCGAGGTCGACGAGCGGCGCGGGTCGGACCTGATGTCCCCCTTCGTCGGCGGCACGGAGGCGAACATCGCCGACGCGTTCCGCCGCGCGGGCGAGACGGGAGCGTTGTTGCTGATCGACGAGGCCGACAGCTTCCTGTTCGACCGCACGAGCGCGACCCGGAGCTGGGAAAGCGGCATGGTCAACGAGATGCTTCGCTGGATGGAGGCGCTAGTGACGCCGTTCGTGGCGACCACCAATCTGGCCGACACGCTCGACCCCGCGACGCAGCGGCGGTTCACCCTGCGTGCGACGATGCGGATGCTGACGCCGGCGCGCGCGGCGGCGCTGTTCGAGCGGTATTTCGGCGAGCCGCTGCCGACCGGGACCGAGCCGCTCGACGGGCTGACCCCGGGCGACTTCGGCGTGGTCGCCGCGCGCGCGACGTTGCTTAGCGAGCGGGTGCCCGCCACGCTGCTGCGCTGGCTGACAGGCGAGGCGGAGGTGCGCGGTCAGCGGCGCGGCAAGCCGGGCTTTCACCTCCCCGCGCCCGAGCCGCGCTTCAGGCTGGCGGAAGAGCGGTAGCGGGTCGCGCCTACTCCGCCGTCGCCTTGATCGCGGCCTTGAGCTGCTTGGCGATGGTGGGGCCGGCGAGGTGGCCGTCGACCGCGTCGAACTTCTCCGCCTTCAGCTTGCGGCGGATGTCGTCCATCGATTGATGGTTGCCGTCGCGCGCCAACTCGAACGCACGCTCGAAGATGTTGCGCTCGTTCATCGACGTGTCTCCTGCGCGCGCGGGAGGAACGTGGCCGTTCGGGCGCGGGCAATTAGCGTTTCGATGATGCATCCTCCGGCAGCTTGCCCTTGGTGGAGGGGTTGGACGCGTTTTGCTTGGGCGGTTTTTCCGCCTTGGGCTTGCGCGTTTCCTTGCTCTTCTTCTGCTGGCCCTTGGCCATCGCGGACTCCTCGCGGAGCCGGTGCTCCGTTGATCGCCGTAGCGCGGAAAACCGCGCGTGGCGCGTCAATTCTGTGACAGCGGTCAGAACGGCACGTCGTCGTCGAGGTCGTCCGCGAAGCCGCCGCGCCCGCCGCCGCCGGTCGGGCTACCGCCACCGCTACCCGATCCGCCCCCGAAGCTGCGACCACCGCCACCGCCACTGCCGCCGCCCGCATAGTCATCACCCCCACCACGCGGGCCGCCGCCACCGCCTTGTCCGCCGCCCGGGCCGTCGAGCATCGTCATCACGCCGCCAAAGCGTGGCACCACCACCTCGGTCGTGTAGCGGTCCGCGCCCGACTGGTCCTGCCATTTGCGGGTCTGGATCTGCCCCTCGATATAGACCTTCGCACCCTTGCGGAGGAACTTCTCGGCGGTTTCGCCGATCCGCTCGTCGAAGATCGCGACCTGGTGCCACTCGGTCTTTTCCTTGCGCTCGCCCGACTGGCGGTCCTTCCAGGACTCGCTCGTCGCGATGCGCAGATTGACCACCTTGCCGCCGTTCTGGAACGCCTTGCTCTCCGGGTCCTTGCCCAGATTGCCGACCAGGATCACCTTGTTGACGCTGCCCGCCATGCCATTCCCTCGCCTATAGCCCCAAGGCGACCGCCGCCCAGTATGTCGCCCCGGAGGCGATGTACGCCAGCGTTAGCATATACCCGACCTGTACCAAGGGCCATTTCCACCCATTCGTCTCGCGCCGCGTCACCGCGATCGTCGAGATGCATTGCGGCGCGAACACGAACCACATCAGGAACGCGAGCGCGGTCGGCAGCGTCCAGCGGTGGCGCAGGTCGCGGGTCATCGCCGCGCCGCCCGAGCCGCTTCCCGGATTGTCGATCGCATAGACGGTCGCGATCGCCGACACCGCCACCTCGCGCGCGGCCATCGCGGGCAACAGCGCGAGCGAGATATCGCGGTTGAACCCGATCGGCCGCGTCACCGCCTCGATCCCGCGCCCGATCTTGCCGCCGATCGAATAGGCGACCGGCGGCGCGTGCGCGTCATGCGGCGGCTTGGGAAAGCTCAGCAGCGCCCACAGCACGATGTTGGTGATCGCGATCGTGGTGCCCGCGCGCTTGAGGAAGATTACGGCGCGGCTCCACAGGCCGAGCGCGACGTCGCGCGGGCGCGGTGCCTGGTATTTGGGCATCTCCATCATGAAGCCCGACGACGCGCCCTTGGTGACGGTGCGGCGCAGCACCACCGCGACCGCGAACGCGCCCGCGACGCCGAGCAGGTACAGCGCCAGCATCACCAGCCCCTGCAAGCCGACGAACGGCAGCACGCGCCGGTCGGGGATGAACGCGGCGATGATCAGCGTATAGACGGGCAACCGCGCCGAGCAGGTCATCAACGGCGCGATCAGGATGGTGGTCAGCCGGTCCTTCTCGTCCTCAATCGTCCGCGTCGACATGATGCCGGGCACCGCGCACGCGAAGCTCGACAGCAGCGGGATGAACGCGCGGCCCGACAGGCCGACGCTGGCCATCAGCCGGTCCATCAGGAACGCCGCCCGGACCATATAGCCCGACGCCTCGAGCAGCAGGATGAAGAAGAACAGGATCAGGATCTGCGGCAGGAACTTCACCACCGCGCCGACCCCGGCGATGACGCCATCGGTGAGCAGCGAGCGCAGCACCGACGGCGGCAGCACGCCGTCGACCATGCGCGCGAGCGCGTCGGACACCGCGCCGATCGCGTCGGCGGGGGCCTGACCGGCGGCGAACACCGCCTGGAACATCACGAACAGCACGAGGCACAGCAGCAGCAGCCCCGCGACCGGGTGCAGCGCGACCGAGTCGAGCGCGTGCGTCCAGCGGCGCGCGGGCGTTTCGGACAGGATGGCGGCGTTGGCGATCGCGCGCGCGCGGCGCTGAAGCGTGACCACGTCCTCCGGTTCCGCAGCGGCGGCGACGGGCTTGCGTGCGACCGCTTCGGCGACCCGCGCGCGCAACACGTCGAGGCCGCGACGGCGAACCGCGACGGTGGCGACGACCGGCACACACAGCTCGCGCTCCAGCGCGGCGGGGTCGAGCGTGAGCCCATCGCGCTCGGCCAGATCGACCATGTTGAGCGCCACCACCACCGGTAGCCCGAGCGCGATCAGCTGCAGCGTGAAGCGGAGGTGGTTGTCGAGGTTGGACGCGTCGACGACGCAGACGATCGCGTCGGGGCGGCGCTCCCCCGCCTGACGGCCGACCACCACGTCGCGGGTGACGCGCTCGTCGGGGCTGGCGGGATCGAGGCTGTACGCGCCGGGCAGGTCGACCAGCTCGACCGGGCGGCCGTCGTCGAGCGTGAACCGCCCCGCCTTGCGCTCGACGGTGACGCCCGGATAGTTGCCGACCTTCTGCCGCGCGCCGGTCAGCGCGTTGAACAGCGCGCTCTTGCCCGCGTTCGGATTGCCGACCAGCGCGACCAGCGGGGCGGCGTGCATGACCTGCTACGCGGCGACGAGGATCGTGGCGGCGACCGTGCGGCGGAGCGCCACCGTCATCCGCCCGATCCGGCACGCGATCGGTCCGCCGCCGAGCCGCGCGCGGTGGAGCACCTCCACGCCGACGCCCTCGTCGAAACCAAGTTCGCGCAACCGCCGCGCCTCCGGCTCCGCCAACCGCGCCCAGTCGATGCCCGCGACGATGGCGCGCTGGCGCTGGGGGAGGTCGTCGAGGCTGAGCGGCTTCACGTCACTCGATATAGCGACTTGCGAGTGAGTATCAATAGGAGAACGCTATCCCGGTATTTGCTAGGACGACGCGTTCTCATATCGCCGGATAGCGCAGCCTGCCGATGAATCGCGACAGGCTGGGCCGGTATTGCGCGCGCGCGCGCACCCCCGCTTTCGCCTTTTCAAAGCGCATCAGCCCTTCGACCCGCCGTGCCAGGAACGCGCGCGTGTTCGCGTGCGCGTCGCTGTCGTCGTCGAGGAACACGGTAACGGTCGCGGCATAGATGGCGAGCAGCGACGCGCGCTTGGTGTAATGGTTGTAGTCGGTGGCGGTGTCGCCCGCGCGCGACCATATCAGGTCCGCCGTGCGCCACCCGAGCCGCGCGGCGGCGGCGAGGTTCTGCGGCATCGCCAGCACCGCCAGCGCGCGGCGCAGCGCCTCGCGATCGAACGCCATCGCGTCCAGCCGCGCCTCGACCTGCGCGACGACCCGCTCGCGCACTTTCATCGCCGCGATCGCCTCGGGCGGAACGGCGGCGGCCATCTGCCGGTCGATGTCCGCGAACCAGGCGTCGATCATCGCCACCGCGCCGTCCTTGTATGCCAGCGCGGCGAGGTCGGGGTCGACGCCCGCCGCCGCCGCAGCCATCGACCGCGCCTCCGCCGTCCAGCCGTCGAACGCAGCGTTGGCGGCGATGCCGGGGGCGAGCGCGGCGCGGACTTCGGCCAGCGTGGGGTCGGGGGGGAGCGTCATGCGTCTGCCTTACTGCCATCGTCCACGCGCGTCATGCCCGTCGAACGGCGGACCAGCACCAGCGCCGCCGCGACCAGCGCCGCGCCGACCAGGTCCGCCGCGCCGAGCCGCTCGCGAAAGACGATCCATCCGACCGCGCCCGCCACCACCGGCTGCACCAGCAGCGCCACGCCCACCACGAGCGGCGAGAACCGCCCGAGCGCGAAGATCATCAACCCCTGCCCGAGCACCTGGCTGCACAAGGCGAGCGCGACCAGCGGCCCCCAATGCGTCGGCATCACCCGCTCGCCCAGCGCGGCGGCGAACGCCAACAACGGTGCCGCGCTCGCCAGCGTCGACAGCGCCAAGGCGGGGATCGCCGTCATCGTCGCGCGCGCGCGCGCCATGGCGATGAAATAAGCGGTGTAGAGGATGCCAGCCAACAGGCAGAGCAGATCGCCGGCGAGGTGCCGGGAGTCGAGCTGGTACGACCGCCCCATCAGCAGCGCCGCCCCCGCCGCCGCGAGCGCCAGCGCCAGCGCCTGCGACCGTGAAGGCCACGCGCGGGCGGCGAGGAAGCCGTATACCGGGTACATCAACGTCGCCGTGTTGCCGAACAAGGTCGCGTTGGCCAGCGTGGTGCGCAGGATGCCCAGGTGCCAGCTCGCCAGATCGGCCGCGAAGCATACGCCGCCAAAGGCCAGCGCCCCCCACATGCCGCGATCCAGCGCGCGCGGCCGCGCGCCGCCGACCACCGCCATCGCGGCCAGCACCGGCGCGGCGAGCGCGATCCGCCAAAAGCCCGCCGCGACCGGCCCGGTATCCGCCAGTCGCACCAGCCACGGCCCGAACGCCAGCGCCACGTTCGCGACCACCAACGCGGCGAACGCGCCCGGCGACGCTTGGCTTGATGACGCGGGGCTTGGCGCGACCACAGCTTTTCTTGGGACGGCGGGACGATGCACGCGGCCCCCTAACGCGCTATCTGCGCGGTGTCAGGTAAAAGGACGTAACGATGCCCAGCCTCTTCGACCCCCTCCAGCTTGGCGCGATCCGTGCGCCCAATCGCATCTTCATGGCCCCGCTGACGCGCGGGCGCGCGACCCGCGCGCATGTGCCGACGCCGATGATGGCGGATTATTACGCGCAGCGCGCGGGCGCGGGCGTGATCATCTCGGAAGCGACCGGCATCAGCCGGGAGGGGCTGGGCTGGCCCTACGCGCCCGGCCTCTGGTCGGACGAGCAGGTGGAGGCGTGGAAGCCGGTCGTCCAGGCGGTGCATGACGCGGGCGGGCGGATCGTCGCGCAGCTGTGGCACATGGGTCGGCAAGTGCATTCGTCGGTGATCGGCGCGCAGCCCGTCTCGTCTTCCGCGACGCGCACCGACGGGCAGGCGCATACCTATGACGGCAAGCAGGATTTTGAGGTCGCGCGCGCGCTCGACCTCGACGAGATCCCGCGCATTCTCGAAGATTACCGCCGCGCCACGAGGAACGCGCTCGCGGCCGGGTTCGACGGGGTGCAGGTTCACGCCGCCAATGGCTACCTTATCGACCAGTTCCTGCGCGACAATGCCAACCACCGGACCGACGCCTATGGCGGCGCGCCGGAGAACCGCATCCGCCTGCTGCGCGAGGTGACGGAGGCGGTGGTCGGCGTCGCGGGCGCGGACCGGACGGCGGTGCGATTGTCCCCCAACGGCGACTCGCAGGGCGTCGACGACAGCGACCCGGCATCGGTGTTCATCCCCGCCGTCGAGGCGCTGTCCGCGCTCGGCATCGCGTTCCTCGAACTGCGCGAGCCGGGGCCGGAAGGCTCGTTCGGGCGTACCGATGTGGCTAAGCTCAGCCCGCTGATCCGGCGCGCGTTCGCGGGGCCGCTGGTGCTCAACAGCGATTACGCGGACGCGAACGGGCAGGCGGCGCTTGACGGCGGAGTCGCGGACGCGATCGCGTTCGGGCGGCCGTTCATCAGCAACCCGGACCTGCCGGAGCGGTTCCGCCGGCATGCGACGCTGACCGAGGGAAACCCGCGCACCTGGTACAGCCAGGGGCCGGAGGGGTATGTGGATTTTCCGGCGCTGGAGACCGTGGCGGCATAGGGCGTGGCTCGGGCCGCTTTGCCCCGTTCCCGTCACCCCAGCACAAGGCCAGGGTGACGGGGAAAGGGCTGCAAGTGATCGCGGGGCTTCTCTGGGATGCGTCCGCCGCCTAAGGCCCTCGCCGTGCTCGATCCCCTCCCCACGCTCAAATCGGTGTTCGGCTTTCCCGCGTTTCGCGGCGTTCAGGCGGATGTCGTCGAGCGGGTGCTGACGGCGCGGCGCACGCTGGCGGTGATGCCGACGGGCGCGGGCAAGTCGCTCTGCTATCAGCTGCCCGCCGCGATGCTGGAGGGCACCTGCGTGGTCGTCTCGCCGCTGATCGCGCTGATGCACGATCAGTTGCGCGCGGCCGAGGCCGTGGGGCTGCGCGCCGCCACGCTGACCAGCGCGGACGAGAACCGCGCGGAGTCGATCGCGCGGTTCAAGGCGGGCAAGCTCGATCTGCTCTACATCGCCCCCGAACGCGCCTCGCAGCCCGGCTTTCGTGATCTTCTTGGTGCGACGAGGCTCAGCCTCTTCGCGATCGACGAGGCGCATTGCGTCAGCGAATGGGGGCATGATTTCCGCCCCGACTATCGCCTGCTCCGCCCGCTGCTCGACGCGTTCGGCGACGTGCCGCGGTTGGCGCTGACCGCCACCGCCGACGCGCATACCCGCGGCGACATCCTGGAGCAGCTCGGGATCCCCGGCGACGGGCTGATCATCTCGGGCTTCGATCGGCCCAACATCCGCTACGCGATCACGCAAGGCGCGGGCGCGGGCACGCACATCGCCGGCTTGATCCGCCGGACGCCGGGGGCGGGGATCGTCTACGCCACCTCGCGCGATCGCACCGAGCGGCTGGCGGCGACGCTGGCGCAGACCGGGCGGCGGACACGCTTTTACCACGCCGGGATGGAGCCGGGCGAGCGCCGCCGCGCGCAGGCGGAGTTCGTCGAGTCCGAGGATATGGTTATGTGCGCGACGATCGCGTTCGGGATGGGGATCGACAAGCCCGATGTCCGCTTCGTCGCGCATGCGGGCCTGCCCAAGTCGATCGAAGGCTATTATCAGGAGAGCGGCCGCGCGGGGCGTGACGGCGATCCGGCGGTCGCGCATCTGTTCTGGACGCCGGGCGACTTCTCGCTCGCGCGGTCGCGGCTGGGCGAGGTGCCCGCCGATCGCCGCGCCGCCGAGGGCACGCGCGTCGACGCGCTCGCCGGACTGGTCGAGACGCCGCGCTGTCGTCGCGCGGTGCTGTTGCGGCATTTCGGCGAGACCCCGCCGGAGAAGTGCGGCAATTGCGACAATTGCCTGTCCGCGCCCGGCATCCGCAACGCGACGGAGACCGCGCGCAAGCTGCTCTCCGCCGCCTATCGGACCGGGCAGCGGTTCGGGCTGGGGCACCTCGAAAAGGTGCTGACCGGCTCGGCGGACGAGAAGGTGCTGCGGCTGGGGCACGAGAAGCTGTCGGTGTTCGGCATCGCCGACGAGGCGGATATGCAGATGCTCAAGAATGTCGGTCGTGCCTTGCAGACGCGCGGCGCGCTGGTCGCGAACGAGCATGGCGGGCTGGCGCTGGGCGGCGACGCGCGCGCGATCCTGCGCGGCGAGGCGGCGGTGGACGTGGTGATCGAGCCCCAGGCTGAAACTCAGTCCGAGCGCCGCCGGCGCGGGCGCGAGGTGGTGGCGGCGGCGGACGACCCGCTGTTCGAGGCGTTGCGCGGCAAACGGCGCGAGCTGGCGCAGGCAGCGGGGGTGCCGCCGTATGTCGTGTTCCATGACTCCGTCCTGCGCGACATGGCCGCCGCGCGTCCGTCGTCGCGATGGGAGCTGGCGCGGCTGGCGGGGATCGGCGAGCGCAAGCTGGACGCCTATGGCGACGCGTTCCTGCAAGTGATCCGCGACGCGGGGTGACGATGGCGGCCCTGCCGGGTACGACCGCCGCATGACCCTCAGCCTCCGCCGCCTCACCCCCGCCGTCTCGGTCGCGCCGCAGATCGACCCGGCCGACCTGCCCGCGCTCGCCGCCGCCGGGTTCGTCGCGGTGGTCAACAACCGCCCCGACGGCGAGGAGCCGGGACAGCCGTCGGGTGACGCGGTGCGCGCGGCGGCGTCGGCGGTGGGGGTCGGCTATGCCGAGGTGCCGGTGACACGGGGCTTTTCGTATTCGCAGATCGACGCGATGGCGGCGGTGTTGGCGGGGGCCGACGGGCCGGTGCTGGCCTATTGTCGGTCGGGCACGCGGTCTTGCCATCTGTGGGCGCTGGCGGCGGCGCGGGCGGGCGGCGACCCGGAGGCACTGGTCGCGACCGCAGCCAACGCGGGCTACGGCCTGCGCGGGTTGCTGCCGCTGCTGGAGACGCTGCGGGCAGGGAAGGGGTAAACCCTCCCTCCCGCACGCGGGCCTCCCTTAGGCAGGTTCGCGGGCCTGTTCCGCCTGGTGGTTGACCTTGCTCTCCGCCAGCGCAGTCAGCTTTTCGTCGGTCGCCTTTTCCTCGGCCAGCGTCGCCTCGAACAAGCGGATCGCGCCGTCGTGGCCCAGCTCGCGCGACCAGGCGATCAGCGTGCCGTAGCGGGCGATCTCGTAATGCTCGACCGCCTGCGCCGACGCGATCAGCGCCGCGTCGAGCACGCGCTTGTCCGCAACATCGCCCGCGACCTCGTTCGCCTCCTTGATGATCCCGTCGATCGCGGGGCAGGTCGCGCCCTTGGGCGTCTGGCCGATCATCCCGAACACCTGTTCCAGCCGCTTGATCTGGCCCTCGGTCTCTTGGAGGTGCGCGCGGAACCCCTGCTTCAACTCGGCGGAGGTCGCCTTGTCGATCATCGTCGGCAGCGCCTTGGTGATCTGTTTCTCCGCGTAATACACGTCCTGCAACTGGTGGAGGAACAGGTCGGCGAAGGTCTGGATGTCTTTGGTGAACAGGCCCATGCGGTATCTCCTGAAAGCTGATGTGCGTAAACGCGCCATGCCCTTGGCGGGTTGCGCCGCCGGTGATTTTGCATGGGACAAGCGCGCGCGCGGGCGATAAACCGCTTGCGACAAAGGAGAATATCGCGTGGCGAAGCAGGGACGGGGAGCGGCGGTGCTGGCGTTGGCGGGCTTGCTGAGCGCGTGCGGCGATGGCGGCGGTGGGATGTCCGCGCCGCCGGTCGCCACCGCGACGCCGACGCCGACGCCCACCGCCACCACCGCCGCGACGGGTTGCTCGCTGCGCGAACGCCAGGATTGGGCGGCGGCGCAGCTCAAGGAATGGTATCTGTTCCCCGAGACGCTGCCCGCCGCGCTCGACCCCGCGCCCTACGCCGACCTCGGCAGCTATGTGGACGCGCTGACCGCCACCGCGCGCGCCCAGCGCAAGGACCGGTATTTCACCTACGTCACCTCCATCGCCGGCGAGAATGCCTATTACAGTTCCGGCTCCAGCGCGGGCTATGGCTTCCGGCTGAGCCTCGACACGTCCAACCGCCTGTTGATCTTCGAAGCGTTCGAGGGCGCGCCCGCGCTGGCGGCGGGTGTCGACCGGGGCGCGCAGATCGTCGCGATCGGCACCAGCGCCGCGACCGAGCAGACGATCGCCGCGATCATCGCCGCGTCGGGATCGGCGGGGATCACTACCGCGCTCGGCCCCGACACCGCGGGCACGACGCGCGTGTTCAGGATCACCGACGCCGCCGGCACCCGCGACGTGACGGTGACCAAGGCGGATTACGACCTCGCGCCCGTGTCCTCCCGCTATGGCGCGCGGATCATCAACGATGGCGGCAAGCAGGTGGGGTACGTCAACCTGCGTACCTTCATCACCCCCGCCGAGGACGCGCTGCGCACCGCTTTCGCCAAGTTCAAGGCGGCGGGCGTCACCGACGTGATCGTCGACCTGCGTTATAACGGCGGCGGGCTGATCTCCACCGCGCGGGTGCTGGCGAACCTGCTCGGCGGCAACCGATCGACCAGCGACGTGATCGACTATCAGACCTTCCGCCCCGAAAAGGCCGCCAACAACACCGTCGGCCGGTTCGCGCCCGAGGCGTCGTCGGTCGCGCCGACCCACATCGCGTTCATCGGCACCGGCGGCACCGCGAGCGCGAGTGAGATCGTCATCAACGCGTTCACGCCCTACCTCCACACCGCGTCGGGGCTGATCGGCACCAACACCTTCGGCAAGCCGGTCGGGCAGATCGCGCTCGACCGCGCCGCCTGCGACGACCGGTTCCGCGTGATCGCCTTTGCCGAAGAGAACGCCAATCATCAGGGCACCTATTTCAACGGCCTGGCGGGCTATACCGAGGCGAGCTGCCGTGCGGGCGACGATCTGGGCTTCCCGCTGGGCGACCCGCGCGAGGGGTCGACGCGCGCGGCGCTCGATTTCGTCGAGGGCAAGACCTGCACCGCCATCGCCAGCGGCGGCCAGACCACGCAATCGCTCGCCGACAAGCGCGAGCTGCTGACGCCGGAGCACCCGACCAGCACCGCCCAGCGCGAGGTGCCGGGGCTGTTCTAGGGGCGGCTGGCGCGCGGCAAGTTGAGGAAGTTGCGGCCCGGGCGTGAGTTCGCGCCCGATGCGCCGGGGAAGCACCCGCGACGCTCCTGCCGCGCAACAGCGCATCGCCCCTGGCGCGGCGGGCGCGCGTCGGTGGCGCGACGTGCCGCAACGGGAGCGCCACACGCCGCGCCGCGCGGGTCACGGCGACGCGCCACCTCGCCTCACGTGCGCGACGGGGACGCAACAGCGCGCCACCCCGCGCGACAGGTTCGCACCGGCTCATTGCCCGCCCGGCCGGGGCGCGGAAGCCTGCGCCCGAGAATGTTGAAACGGGTCGGCGAGCGCGCCCGTCCAGCGCGCCAGCGCGTGATCCCAGGCCCGATCGAACGGCGTGCCCGCCAGCCCCGCGCGCAGCCGGTGCGCGCTCGACCGCGACATGCCCGCCGCGGCGGCGGCCCGCGCGACGCTGCCGCTTTCCAGCAGCGCGACGAGGAAGATGCGCTGCTTGGCGGGTGTCCGGCGGGCGCGGGGCGAAGCGGGTTCGGACTGTTCCATCGAACAGCATGAAACAGATCGCGCGCGTGTAGGACAGCGAATTCGGCGGGCGGGGGGCGGTCCCACTTTGCATGGAAGTGAAAGGTGGCGGGATCACTTTTCACGAAACGGCTATTTCGTTGAAAGTGGCGGCGTTGACATTGGACAGATTCCTGTCCATACCTGTCCGATGCAGACCGTCAGCTACTCCGAAGCGCGCGACAATCTAAAAGCGGTGATGGACAAGGCGGCGTCCGACCGCGCGCCGATCCTGATCACGCGCCAGCGCGGCGAGAACGTCGTCATGATCTCCGCCGAGGAATGGGCGGGGATGGAAGAAACGATGCACCTGATGCGCTCACCCGCAAATGCGAAGCGGCTGATGGAGGGCATCGCGCGGCTGGACGCGGGCGAGGGCGAGGAGCACGACCTCATCCATCCGTGAAGGTCGTTTTCGACCCGGAGGTTTGGGCGGAGTATCTCGCCTGGCAGGCCGAGGACACGCAGGCGCTTGCGAAGCTGAACGGCTTGATCAAGGAGTGCCGCCGCGACCGGTTCCGCGGCACGGGCAGGCCCGAGCCGCTGAAGCAGAACCTGACCGGCTGGTGGTCGCGCCGGATCACCCGCGAGCACCGGCTGGTGTACCGGGTGCGAGGGACGGGCGAGGCGCAGGCGCTGGAGGTGCTGAGCTGCCGGTATCATTATTGATAGGTTATGCCCGCTTGCGTTCCTGTTCGGCGACATAGTCGCGCAGAGCCTGGTTAATACGCGTCTGATAACCGGCGCCTTGTGCGTGCGTCTTGAACCAATGCACCACATCGGCGTCGACGCGCAGCGTCAGCTGCTGCTTGACCGGACGGAAGAACCGGCCGCGTTCCGCGTTTGACCAGTCGGTGACCTCGGGCACGTCGCTGAGGTCGATGGTATCGTCCGGCATCGCCGCCAAGGCTTCGAGTTGCCCCTTGATCTCGGGGGTGAGCCCTTTCGACTTATGCGTGACCGTCGGCATACCGTTTCCTCTCGCTGGGTGTCGCGCGCCGGGCGCTGATGATGCGGCCGCCGCCTTCGTCGAAGATGGTATGGACGACGAACAAGGTCGCCACCGACACCCGGCCGATCACGCGCCACCGGTCGCCGTCGGGATGCGGGTCCGGCAAGCTGAGCAGCATCGGATCGTCGAACACCAGCACGGCAGCCTCGAACGCGACGCCGTGCTTCGCCAGGTTGACGCGCGCCTTGTCGGCATCCCACGTCTATACCATCATGTAGCTACATATATGACGGTACGAGCAGGCGAGAAAGCTGATCGACTAGTGCTGCTGGCGAGAACCACATCCCGGCGAGTCGATCGCGCAGGACCTGCCGGGATGTTACCCGAAGCTGATCCGGTTTCCGGATGTGGTGGAGGTGTTAAGGGTGGGTGATGAGCTACAAACCTGGCTCGTCACCCACCTAGCTTAACCTAAATTCAAAACGAAGTTCTGAAGCGCTGGCACTTTCTGTTCTGGCGAGACGGGAGACTTGGACGATAGCGAACCAGACTTTCCGTGATATTGCTGATAGTGATAAATGGGAGCCGGCGTTGTCCGTCCAGGGACAACCCGAGCTTGGTCCCGTGCCTCATTCTTGTCAGACATGGTCGGTCTCCCTTGGGTTAAGATCAGGCGGATAATAATGCTTTCGCCTAATCCATTTAAAACCTTCATGCTTCGTTACGGTCGCTATGTCAGTTGCGCCTCCAACGATGTCCGCGCCCGGCAGGAATGCAAAATACCGCTTAGTTACGTCGACCAAAAAGTCCGCCAGTGCGATAGCATCCTGCGCTGGCATCGCGGCATGAACGAGCGGGGTCTGAAGACGTTGCGAAAGTTGCGCCAAAACCGGCTCAACCGCTTCATCTGGCAGGCCGGTTGCCATGAGAGCATCGCCCATTTCTGGATCATAACCGATTAGCAGGCGCTGAATGGCCTTCGGTTGCCCACCCCAAGATATATTGCCGTCTTCATGCTGGTCTGCGACAATTTCGGGTTCGCTCATTACGCCATTAATGAGCGTGATTTTCCAAACTTCCGCATTGTCACAATCCGAACCGTAGCCGCCGACCCAAAATTCAAACCCGTTCGGGACAGGCGGCTGAGGCTGGATGCCAGCATACCTCGCTTCAAAAAATTCCTTCGCTCGTGCGGCCACACTCGCGATGGTATAGTTCTCGGGATCAATGGCAATGCCGCCGACGCCCTTAGTGATCACCCGCCGGAAATCCTTGGCGAGATTGCCGATCGACGCAGGACCCATGTGACCCATGCCACAGGTCATAGCCGCGATTGGCTTACCCTTGTAAAGGTTGAACACCTTATTACCATGGCTCCAAACATTGTGGACCACGGGAACACCGTTCAGATCTGGGCCTACAAGAGACGACGCACTATCTGCGGCGAAAATAAGACAATCATGCACTTTGACTGACACGCAAACCGTCATGCCGCTGTCCTACCTCCTACAGTCCATCGCTAACACACGCGAATTTTGTCCGCAAAGGAAACCATTGCGAAGCGCCAGCCGTGATCGTCGCAGCTACAGAGTCATATGGATGTAGGAAAGTAAATAATGGCTCACTCCCCCGCCACCACATAAACCTCCCCGCCCCGCTCCCTGAACCGCTCACTCATTCCCGCCATCCCGCTTTCCGCCTTCGCTAGGGCTTCGGCGGACGCGCTGCCCTCGCCAACCGCGACGAACGTCTCCACCGGGGCGTTCTGCTTCGCGGCGAACTCGCGCACCTCTTGCGTGATCTTCATGCTGCAAAACTTGGGGCCGCACATCGAGCAGAAATGTGCGGTCTTCGCGCCCTCGGCCGGGAGCGTCTGGTCGTGGTATTGCTCCGCCGTGTCGGGGTCGAGCGACAGGTTAAACTGGTCGCGCCAGCGGAACTCGAACCTCGCTCGCGAGAGAGCGTCATCGCGCAGCTTCGCCGCCGGGTGCCCCTTGGCGAGGTCGGCGGCGTGGGCGGCGAGCTTGTAGGTCACCACGCCGGTCTTGACGTCGTCGCGATCCGGCAACCCCAGATGCTCCTTGGGGGTGACGTAACACAGCATCGCGCAGCCGAACCAACCGATCATCGCTGCGCCGATGCCGCTGGTGATGTGGTCATAGCCCGGCGCGATGTCGGTGGTGAGCGGCCCCAAGGTGTAGAAGGGTGCCTCGCCGCAGACTTGGAGCTGCTTGTCCATGTTCTCCTTAATCTTGTGCATCGGCACATGGCCGGGGCCCTCGATCATCACCTGGACGTCCTGCGCCCAGGCGCGGTGGGTCAGCTCGCCCAGCGTGTAGAGCTCGGCGAACTGCGCCTCGTCGTTGGCGTCGGCGATGCTGCCGGGGCGCAGGCCATCGCCCAATGAATAGGCGATGTCGTACGCCTTCATGATCTCGGTGATCTCGTCGAACCGCTCGTAGAGAAAGCTCTCCTTGTGGTGGCTGAGGCACCATTTCGCCATGATCGAGCCGCCGCGCGAGACGATGCCGGTCACGCGCTTGGCGGTCAGCGGAATGTACGGCAGGCGGACGCCGGCGTGGATGGTGAAATAGTCAACGCCCTGCTCGGCCTGTTCGATCAGCGTGTCGCGGAAGATTTCCCAGGTCAGATCCTCGGCGACGCCGCCGACCTTCTCCAGCGCCTGATAGATGGGGACGGTGCCGATCGGCACGGGCGCGTTGCGGATGATCCATTCGCGCGTGTCGTGGATGTTGCGGCCGGTCGACAGGTCCATCACCGTGTCCGCGCCCCAGCGGATCGCCCAGACGAGCTTGTCCACTTCGGATGCAACATTGGAGGCGACCGCGCTGTTACCGATGTTCGCGTTGATCTTGACCAGGAAGTTGCGGCCGATCGCCATCGGCTCGCTTTCGGGGTGGTTGATGTTGGAGGGGATGATCGCGCGGCCGCGCGCGACCTCGTCCCGGACGAACTCGGGGGTGACGTGGTCGGGGACGCTCGCGCCGAAGCTCTCGCCGTCGCGGGGGGTGTTGAGCGCCTGCTCGCGGCCGAGGTTTTCGCGGGCGGCGACGTACTCCATCTCGGGGGTGATGATGCCGCGGCGGGCATAGTACATCTGCGACACGTTGCCGCCGGGGCGAGCACGCAGCGGGCGATTGATTACGCGCGGGAAGGGGCGGACACCGCCGCTCCTGTCGGGGCCGAGCTGGCCGTTGTCCTCCGGGCGGAGGTGGCGCGCGTCATATGGCTCGACATCGCCGCGCCCGACGATCCAGTCGCGGCGGAGCTGGGGCAGGCCGGCCATGATGTCGATCGCGGCGGCGGGGTCGGTATAGGGACCGGATGTATCGTAAACGCGCAACGGCGGTTCGCTGCAGCCCGGGTCGAGCATCACCTCGCGCATCGCGACGTTGTACGGACCGACATGCACCTTGCGGCTGCCGCGGATCGCACCGGTGGTGACGCCGATCTCGAGACGGGAAGGAATGTCGGCCATGCGTGTCGCTCCTTGTGATCGGAGCGAGAGCGCGGCTCGGGTGAGTGCCGCTCCCTCCCTCCGCCGGCGCTAACCGGATCAGGTTCGGCGGGTTTAGGGCATGGTGCCCATTCTCAGCCCTGTTGAGCTCCCCGGGGAATGTTTACGCTGTAGCAGGTCGCGCGCGCGATGCCACCATCTCAAACGATTGCGCGCCGGGGCTGAAACGACAAGGGCCGCGCGGGTTGCCCCGCGCGGCCCTTTGCCGATCGAACGCTCGCCTTAGTTGGCGGCGCTGGTGTTGATCGAACCGTTGACGCCCGCCGGGAAGAACCCGCCCGAGGTCACCGCCGCCTTGTTGAGGTAGGCGATGTTGAGCACGTTGGCGGCGCGGCGACCGAACACGATCGCGTTCGTGTCCGACGGGACGATGTTCGAGCGGATGCTGCCATTCGCAGGCGTCGGCGGCATGAAGGTGATAGGACCGACACCCTGGTCGTCGTTCGCAAATACCTGCGGCGGGCCTGCAGCGGTGACGGTGCCGTCGAGCGTGTCGCGCGCGACCGAGATCTGCCCGATGATGGTACGATCCATCGGCGCGGTCGCGGTCGGGGCAGGGGTCTGCACCGCGCGGCGATACAGCAACGTGCGGATCAGCCCGGAGTGATAGGCCTCGACCGCGAGGATGCCCGCCGCCGCTTCCAGGATCACCTTGCTGTTGATCAACGTCGCCGCGCCCTTGTACGCGGTAACGCCGACATCGGTCAGCAACGCCGCGCCGAGCAGGAAGGTATCATCGTTCATGTACGGGTCGAACGTGCCCGTCGCACTAACCACGCCCGCCGCCCGGGCGGCGGCGGTGAACGCGCCGGTCGCGCTGCCGTCGATGTTGATCGCGGGCTGCGCAATGGCGGAGGAACCGAGTTGCGAGCGCAGGAACAGCACATGCAACAGTTCGTCCGAAGCGATCTCGCGGGCATAGGCGGCAACCGACGTATCGGAAAAGGCGACCTGGCGACCACCGATGACCGCGCCTTGCGTGCCCACACCAGCCTGCAGCTGCATGCTCAAGCCCGAACCCTGGGCGGCGAAGTTGTAATAATTCGCCTCGAGATACTCGAGATTGAGCGCGAAGTTCAACACCGCGACGTCGTTGGCGCTGGTGGTCGCGGTGGCGCTGGGTGTGGGCGTGGCGACGCTGGGCGGCGGCGAGGGCGCGTTATCGCCGCACGCGGACAGCGCAGCGAGGCCGCCGGTCGCGGCGATACCCGCGCCGGCCATCTTGATGAACCGGCGGCGTTCGGCACGACGTTGGTCGCCGATCGCTTGTACTTCGAGCAAAAGGTCATGATCGATCATGGTGAATCTTCCTTGAATCTGGTCGCGTCGCTAAATCCTTGGAAGAATTTAGCCGTTGGCGGTGCTGCTCTTGATCGACCCATTGGTGCCGTTGGGGAAGAAGCCGCCCCCGGTCGCCGCCTTGCCCGTGGTGTTCAGGTAGACGATGTTGAGCACCTGGCCGGTGGTACGGCTGTAAGCGAGGCCGTTCGAATCGGTCGGGACGATGTTGGACGTGAGCCCGATCGCGGTGGTCGACCGCTGGATGCCCTGATCGTCGTCGACGGAGCCATCGACCGAATCGCGCGCGTTGGAGAGCGCCTCTATGTCGGTGCGGATGGTCGGGGTGGCGACGCCAAGTTGGTCGAGCGTCAACCGGACGATCGCGGCATGATACGCCTCCGCCGCCAGGATGCCCGCCGCCGCGTCGAGATAGGCGGGGGTGGTGAGCAGCGGCGACGCGCCCTTGTACGCGGTGACGCCCACATCCTCGAACCCGAACGCACCGTACAGAAAGGTGACATCGTTCGCATAGGGATCGAAGAAGGTCGGGGCGGCGGCCGTGGTCGGACCGATCAGTTTCGCGGCGCGGGCGAAGGTGCTGAACGCGCCGTTCGGGTCGATACCGACATCGAGCTGCGGCTGCGCGACCGCCGCGCCGCCCAGCGCCGAGCGGAGGAAGTTCACATGCGCGAACTCCTCATTGGCGATCTCGGTCGCATATTCGCGGATCGACGCGTCGGCGAACTGAACCGCGCGCGCGCCCTGGTTGTACACCACGCCAGACGCGCCGGTGCTGACCGTCGCGGGCACCGCCGTACCGACACCGGGGATGGAGGTCGCGGGGATCGGAATGCCGTAAGCGGCGTAATAATAGAAGTTCGCCTCGAGATATTCGAGGTTGAGCGCGAAGTTGAGCACGTCGGCGTCGGTAACGGCCTGCGCCTGCGCGGCGGTGGCGGTCAGGAAGCTGCCTGCGGTCGCGGCGGCGGCACCGACAACGGCGGCCTTGAAAAAGGCGCGGCGACCGGCCCGCCGTTGAGCCTGCGCGTCAAACGCGTCGAAATATTCTACGCTGTCGGTCATCGAGGATAGTCCCTTCGAATGGTGCACTAAATAGCGGTTGTCGGGCGATGGTCGTCGCCCGGGTCGGATCGCGCCGACCTCGCCAAGCCCAGGTAGCGAGCGAGATGTCCTTCATACGAGCCGAAATCCGGCTCGGATGCAAGCTGTTAACGATACCGGCGTTGGTTAGCTCCACGCATGTGAAGACGCATTAACCGCGATCAGCAATCGTCAGAACGTGTAGGCAAGCCCCGCCGCGCCGATCCACTGGCTCGGCGACCCCGCGATGCGGGTCAACGGACTGTAGCTGAAGCTGCCGAGTTCGCGCGAGTAGGTTCCCCCCGCGACCACCTTGAAACCGTGGAGCAGGTCGCCGGTCAGCGACGCGGTCGCGAACCCGCCCAGCGTGTAGCTCGCCACCCCGCCATGCGCGGTGTAGACCGGCAAGCCGCTGACCAGGCTTTGCCCAAGCGACACGCTTTCATAGCGTTGCGCGTAGCGGCGACCCGCGATGTCCATCGACCCGAACACGCCCGCCGCCAGCTTGCGGCTGAGCGGGGTGATGTAGTTCACCGACGGCGTGACCACATAACTTTTGTGGACGGCGCTGACGTCGTGGCGATAGCTGACGGTGAAGGTCAGCACGTCATATGGGCTGGTGATCACCCCCGTCTTGTTGACGCCGACATAGCCGCCCAGCTCGACGGCGGTGCCGACCTTGCCCAGTGCCTTGACGCGGGGATCGGAGATCTGGCCGGTGCTGCTGCGGTTGAAGTTGATCACGCCGATCGGCCCGAGCTCGAAATTGACGCCGGGGCCGGGGCGGGCGCGGATCAGGTTCACCGACGCGCGGTTGCCGAGCAGGGTGAAGCCATAGCCCTTGATCGTGCCGATCGCGGCGGGCGCGGCGGTGAAGCGATAATCGTTCGAACCTTCATAGTCGGGTAGGTAGACGCCAGCTGCAGCAACGGTGATGTGATCGCCACTGGTGTCGATGCCGTCGGGCGCGACGGCCGCGCCAGCGTCCCGTGCGGTGTCCTGCGCGGTGGCGGGGGTAGCTAGGGCCAGCGCGAGCGCGCCGGCGACGATCAGATAGTGGCGCACGACAGCCCCTTGGAATTGGTTTCGCGGAGAAACGCGATTGCGCCGGATTGGCTCCCCACGCAACGCGCGCCGACCACTATCCGCCAAACGCTGTGGCATTGCGGCATCACCGCAATGCCGCGTCCACGACCCGCGCCCGTGCCCGTGCCCGCGCATGCTCGCGGGTAAAGTCGCCGACCCCCTCGTCGGTGCCGCACCAACGGTCCCACCAGCGGAAATACAGTCCGTAATTGCAGGCATAGCGTTGATGGTGCCGCTGATGATGGCTGGCGGTGATCAGCCAGTCGCCTATCCGCCCGCGCCACATCGCGCGCGGCCACATCTCCCACCCCATATGGTTGGTGACGCCCTGCACCGTCATGATCAGCAGCACGACGCCGAGCGCCGCGACATGGATCGGGATCAGCAGCACCAACGCGGGGATCACCACCGCGCCGGTCAGCGCCTCGAGCGGGTGGAATGCCATCGCCGCCCAGGCGGTCGGCGGGCGGCTGGCGTGATGCAGCGCGTGCGCGACGCGGAACGGCCCCGGCCGGTGCATCCAGCGATGCGTCCAGTAGAACCACGCGTCGTGGAGCACGAGGTACACCAGCACCGACACCGGCAGCCACCAGAGCGGCGCGGCGTGAACGTCCTCATAGACCCGCGTCCAGCCGCGCGTGCGCCAGCCCCAGGCGACGACCCCGGCGGGCGCGCCATAAATCAGCGCGGCGACCATGCTCCACGCGATCTCGCGCCGGACCTGCGCCGCGTGGCCCGCATACAGGCCGGGGTGCCGCGCCCGCGTCCAGACGGCGAACCCGCCGGAGGTGAGCAGATAGCGCACGCCGACGATCGCGCTCATCGTCGACGCGGAGAACAGGATGGCGAGCGCGGCGGACATGAGTACCCCTTACCAGACCAACCCTTACCGCGTCACCACGCCGCGCAAGAGTTCCCCATCCGTTCCATATCCGCTATGCGCGGCGGATGGGCGCCCCACCCCCGCGCAAGATCATCCACATCGACATGGACGCGTTCTTCGCGTCGGTGGAGCAGCGCGACGATCCCGCGTTGCGCGGTCGGCCGGTGGCGGTGGGGCATGGCGCGACGCGCGGCGTGGTGGCGGCCGCCAGCTATGAAGCGCGCGCGTTCGGGGTCCGCTCCGCGCTGCCGTCGGTCACCGCGCTGCGGCGCTGCCCCGAGCTCGTGTTCGTGCGCCCGCGCTTCGACGTGTATGCCGCGGTGTCGCGCCAGATCCACGCGGTGTTCGCGGAGTTTACCGACCTGATCCAGCCCTTGTCGCTCGACGAGGCGTATCTGGACGTGACCGCGAACGCCCGCGGGCTGCCGACCGCGTGGGCGACCGCCAAGGCGATCCGCGCGCGCATCCTGGCGGAGACCGGGCTGACCGCCTCCGCGGGCGTGTCGTACAACAAGTTCCTCGCCAAGCTCGCTTCCGACCACCGCAAGCCCGACGGCCAGTTCGCGGTCACGCCCGATATGGGCGCGGACTGGGTGGCGGCGTTGCCGGTCGCCCGCTTCCACGGCGTCGGCCCGGTGACGGCGGCGAAGATGAAGCGGCTGGGTGTCGAGACGGGCGCGGACCTGCGCGCGCGATCGCTCGACTGGCTGCAGGAGCATTTCGGCAGCGCGGCGGAGTGGTATCACCGGATCGCGCGCGCGGAGGACGAGCGGCCGGTCAACCCGCACCGGGAGCGCAAGTCGTCCGGCTCCGAAACCACCTTCCACCAGGACCATACCGACCCCGCCGCGATCGAGGCGGGGGTGCTGCGGATGGCGGACGACGTGTGGGAATGGTGCGCCCGCGCGCGTGCTTATGGGCGGACGGTGACGGTGAAGGTGAAATACGCCGACTTCCGCCAGATCACCCGCAGCCGCAGCCAGCCCGACGCGGTCGCGGACCATGAGGCGTTGCGGCGGGCGAGCCTGGCGCTGATCCGCTCCGTGCTGCCGGCCGAACAGGGCATCCGGCTGGTCGGCGTCACCGTGTCCAACTTCGCCGCGCCGAGCGTGGCGGAGGACACGCCGCTGCCGCTGTTCGGGTGACATTGTATCAAACGACTTGCCAGCGCGGGAGCGCGCATGGCAACGGCTCGGCATGTCCGCCGGCCCGCACGACCATGTCTTCCTGGGCCACGCGCACGGCCGCAACGAGCGGCGCACCTGGTGGGTGATCGGGCTGTGCGCGGCGATGATGGTGGTCGAGATCGCGGGCGGCATCGCCTATGGGTCGATCGCGCTGATCGCCGACGGGCTGCATATGTCGACGCACGCGGGCGCGATGCTGCTCGCGGCGCTTGCGTACCGCTACGCCGCCGCGCACGCGCGCGACCCGCGGTTCAGCTTCGGCACGGGCAAGCTCGGCGATCTGGCGGGGTTCGCGAGCGCGATCGTGCTGGGCGGGGTGGCGGTGCTGATCGGCTATGAGTCGATAGGCCGGCTGTTCGCGCCGGTGCCGGTGCGGTTCGGCGAGGCGATCCCGCTCGCGACGCTGGGCCTGGCCGTCAACGCGGCGAGCGCCTGGCTGCTCAGCGGCGGGCATGACCACCATCACGGGCACGATCATCACCACCGCGACAACAACATCCGCGCCGCTTTGGTGCATGTGGTCGCGGACGCGGCGGTGTCGGGGGTGGTGATCGCCGGGCTGGTGCTGGGGCGGGTGTTCGGGTGGCGGTGGACGGACGCGGCGGCGGGGCTGATCGGGGCGGTGGTGATCGCGGTCTGGGCGATCGGGCTGGCGCGCGACACGGGGGCGATCCTGCTCGACATGACCCGCGATCCGGGCCTGGCCGACGAGGTGCGCGCGCGGGTAGCGGCGGCGGGGGACCAGGTGACCGACCTGCACCTGTGGCGGCTGGGTCCGGGGCATCTGAGTGCGATCGTCGGGATCGAGACGCACGCTGCTGGTGGGGGCGGGGCGCGCGACGCGGCATGGTGGCGCGCGCGGCTGAGCGACCTGCCCGCGGTGTCGCACCTGACGGTCGAGGTGACCTCGGCCTGATAGAACCTCAGTGGCGGGCCTGCTCGTTATAGGCGTCGCGGAACTCCTTGGCGAAGACGTCCATGAACGCCTCGTCCGAGCCTCGCGCGACGCCGCCGAACTCGCGCTCATAGGCTTGCCACAGCGCCGCGTCGCGCGCGGCGGGGACGATCCGCTCGAGCAGCCCGTGCCCTTCCGCGCGCGCGCGCACCGCCGTCGGGGAAAAACGATCGAGCGTCGCCTTGAGCGCGCCCTGCATCGCGCGCAACGTCGCCATCTGGTGCGATTGCAGGTCGCGGAATGCATCCTCCACCGCGCGCCCGGCGGGCATGAAGCCGCGTTGCGGGGGGCCAAGCAGCATCAGCAGCGCCTCCTCGGGGGTGCGCGCGAACTTGAGCGGGTTGTTGCCATCGGGGTTAAAGGCGGTGGTCTCCGCGCCGAGTTGCGATTTCGCGCGGGCGCGGGCTTCCACCATCACCACCAGCCCCGCCACCAGGCGGCGGAACAGCGCGCCCGCCTGATCGAGCAGCACGGGGGAGGCATCGGGCAGTTGCGACGGGGACAGGCCGGCGGCGGCGGCGAACCGCTCGACGCCCGACGGTGCAGGCGCAGCCGGGGCTGGCGGCGGCGCGGGGGCGGGCGGCGCGGCGGCAGCGGGGCTGGCCCAGCCGGTGGTGGGCGCGACCACCGGCACCTCGCGCGGCAACGCTTCGCGCGCGGGCGGCGGGGCGAGGCCGAGCGGGTCGCGCGGCGCGTCCACCGGCTGACCGAAGCCGCCGCGCGCCCAGTCGACCACATTGCCCTCCGCGATCCGCCCCCAGACATCGTCGGGGGTCGGCGCGGCGGGACGATCGGGCACCGCGCTGGACCAGTCGGACGCGGGCGCGGGCGCGGGCGTCGCGGCTGTCCAGGCAGAGGCGACCGGCAGGTCGGGGGCGCGCGCCGACGGACTCCACCCGCCGCCGCCGACGGGGGAAGGCGCGGCGGCCGACCAGTCGCCCGCGCGATGCGCTTCCGGGCGGGCCAGCGAAGGGCCGACCTGTGGCTGCCACGGCTTGCCCGGGGCAGGGGGCGGCGGCGCGCTGTCCCAGCCATTTGCTATCGGGGCACTCGCGGCGGGCGCACCCCAGTCGCCCGGCGCGGCGGGAGCGCCGCCATCGCCGCCGCCGTCCCAGCCGCGCCATTCGGGCGGGGCCGGCACCGGAGCGGCTTCGGCCGCGGTGGCGGCGTCGCCGGTCAGATCGGCGCGAATCTCGTAATGGCCGACCTGGAACAGGTCGCCATGCGTCACCCGGCGCGGCTCGCGCATCCGCTCGGACGCGCCATTGAGGAACGTGCCGTTGGTACTGGTGTCGGTGACGACATAGACGCGCCCGTCGAAGCGCACGTCGAGATGGCGCGACGAGATATAATTGCGCGGGTCGGGCAGGCTCCAGTCGCAGGTCGGCGCGCGCCCCACCACCGCGCCGCGCTGGTGCAGCACGAACTCGGTCGGCATGCCGTTGTCGAGCCGGGCCATGTTGCGGATCACCAGGGTCAGCGTCACCGGTTCAGCCCCGCCATCCCCCGCGTCGCCACCGCTTCGCCGAGCGCCAGCGCGCGCGCGAACAGCTCGTCGGGCGCGTCGGTGCGGTACGCCGCCTGCTTGACCGCACCCGCCGCCCAGCGCCCACTTGCCTCGGGCGGGGGCAGGACAGCGGCCGTCTCCGGGGCGGAGATCGACCCACCCGAATAGAACACCGCTTGCGCCAGATAGCGTTCGGCGCTGCGCCGTCCCGCCGCCAGGGCCGCGCGGTGGGTGGCGCGGCGGCGGTCCTCGCTGGCTTCCCCCAGCCAGCGCAGCACATGGTCGAGCGCGAGCCGGTCGCGTCCGGGCAACTCGCGGCGGAGCGACTCGGCGTGGAGCAGGTCGGCGGCCCAGGCGATCGCCTCGCGGCGCGGCAGCGCGTGCGCGAGATAGCCGATCGCGGCCACCGCCGAACGCGCCCGCGCCTCGCGATAGCCCGCCTCGACGTCGAGGTCGTCGGGCGGCAGCGCGTCCTCGTCCTGTCCCATCAACGCCGCGACCTGGCGGGCGCGGGTCAGCGTCACGGCCTCCCATCCCGCCATCAGTTGATCTTGGTCAGCTTGCCGTTGAGGGTCAGGATGCCGCCCGCCGTGACGGTGGTCGTCATGCCGTGTATTTCGGTGATCAAGCCGCCCCGCACCGTGATGTGACTGGCATTGAGTTCGATGCCGGTGGGATCGATCACGATCGACGACTCGCCGACCTTGAGCGTGATGCTGGTGCCGGCCTCGATCAACAGGGTCTTGCCGACGGACAGGTGGTCGGTCTCGACGATCGTCACCGCGCGATTGGCACCGACCTTCTTCTGTTCGTTGTTGCCCACCTCCGCCTTGCGGTCGTGGCCGACGACATGCTCCTGGTCGTTGCCGACATGGTGGGTTTCCTTGAAGCGGACGCGGGTGTTCATGTCGCGGTTGGCGTGGACGAAGAACTCCTCCTTGCCGCCCGCATCCTCTAGCCGGATTTCGTTGGCGTCGGGCGCGCCGGTGTCGAGCGGGCGGGCGTTCGGGTATGGCCCCGGCTGGCCATAGGTCTTGCTGCGGAACACGGTGCGGGTCTTGTTGGCGGGCAGGTTGTAGATCGGCATATTGGCTTTGTTGAACAGCCGGCCCTTGATATACGGCTTGTCCGGATCCTGGTTCTCGAAGCCGATCCGCACTTCCTCGCCCATGCGGGGAATGTCGATGTTGCCCAACCCGCCATTCTGGTCGACCCGCATCCAGCAGCTCGCTTTTTCGCCCGGCGTTCCCGACCGGTCCCAGTGGAACCGCGCCTTTACCCGGCCGAACTCGTCGGTGTAGATCTTCTCGCCCGCCGGCCCCGACACGGTGGCGCTGTCCGCGTGCGCGACGGGCTTGGGCGTCGCCAGCGGCGCGCGATAGGGAGTGTCGGCGGGGATCGCCTCCAGCCGGACGTTGAACACCATCTCGTCGTTGCGCTGGCCTGATCGATACGATTCGGCGGCGATGCTGTGATAGGCCGAGGTGATCAGGTAACGGCCGTTCATTCGCGCGACCGGATGTTGCTCGACCGTCATCAGAAAGCCGCAGCTGAGCCCGCCCGCCTGCGAGGTGCCCGCCATCTGGCGCCGGTGGGCGCGCAGGCCCTCCAGCACCGTCTGCCCGCGCTCCGCGCCTGTCTTCTCCTGCTCGCCGCGCCCGGTCTTCTCCTGGCGATAACGGCCGGGATACAGGAACACCTCATGCTGGTCGCGCGGGTGCGCGCCGGCGGCGGCGTGGTCGGCCATCAGCGCCTTTTCGGGCGATTCGAAGTCGAAATCGTGCGTGGTGACCTTGGTCTCGCCGCCGGTGGACACCCGCTCGGTCCAGGTCTGGAGCGCGTATTTCTGGTCGCCGAACCGCTGGGTCGAATCGGTCGCGAACACCGACACGGTGGTCGGCTTGTATTGGAGCTTGGCCGGACTGCCGTCGACATGCGCGGCCGGGCTCTCGCACAGCACCATGACGTGCTTGGCTGCCTCGTGCCGGAAGAAATAATAGATGCCTTCTTCCTCCATCAGCCGCGAGATGAAGGCGAAGTCGCTTTCCTTATATTGCACGCAATAGGTCCGCCGCACCCGCGACTTGGACAGCTTGGCATAATCGACGTCGGAAATCCCCGCCGCGTCGAGCACCTTCTTGATGATGTCGATGACGGTCAGGTCCTGGAAAATCGTCATCGCGCGGTTCTGCGCGAGGAAATAGGTCCAGGGCTCGATCGTCAGCCGGTAATGGTGGCCGGTCGGCGTTTCGCGCAGATAGTCGCCCGCGACGGTCAGGCCGTGGAAGTACCGCAGCACCTCCTCGTCCTCCAGCAGGCTGAGCGCGGCGGGCTTGCCGAGGTGCGGTTGCAGGTCGAGCTCGAGCGGCGCGACGATGTCCGCGACGATCGTGAACGGGCGGCTGAGCCGCTCCGCCGCCTCGATCCGCTCCAGCACCACCTGATCGTCACCGACGTCGATCGACATTCGCGTCAGGCGTGAGGACGATCCTGCCACCTGCCAAACCCCCGATCCTGGCGGCACCGTCAATCCGGCGCGGCCCTCGTTCCCCGCATAAGCGGCGTGCCTTCCCGGCACAACGGCGAAAACCGACCCGCGCAGGGACAGCGCGCTGTCTTGCAGCCGCAACCCATGAGGTTTAACGTGCGTTGTGACGGACGGTGTCGATCTGATGGGGGATAAAGCCATGCGCGTTGGGATGACCTGGGCCGCGATCGCGATGCTGGCGACGCCCGCGATCGCGATGCTGGCGACGCCCGCGCCCGCCGCCACCGGACCGAGCGTCGAGTATTTCGTCTGCAAGTTCTCGGGCAAATGCGGCGGCACCGCGTCCACCGTCACCAAGGACGCGGGCGCGACCAAGGGGTTCCGGCTGGCGAAGGCGATGCCGGACAAGCTGGCCCAGGTCGCGCCACGCGCGGGCTATGTCGCGCCCCGCATCGCCGCGCACGCCGTCTCGCCGGTCGGCTATGGTCGCCGCGTTCCCGCGCACATGCCGGTGCCGATTGCGGCCGCCTTGCCGGTGACCACAGCCCTGCCGGGGCCGGGGCCGGTGACGGGCGCGGCGCGGCCGCGTGCGGACCTGATGATCGGGTTCGATCGCAATTCGGCGCAGATCAGCGCGGGGGGTTTGGCGTCGGCCCGGGTGTTCGCGCAATCGCTGCTGACCCCCGATCTGGCGGGCAAGCGGTTCCTGATCGAGGGGCATACCGATCTTCGCGGCGGCCGCCCGCTCAACATGGCGTTGTCCGAACGGCGCGCGCAGGCGGTAGCCGCGTTCCTGGTCGCGCAAGGCGTCGATCGCGCCCGGCTCCAGGCGCGCGGCGTCGGCCCGGACGTGCCGCTGCCCGGCCATGCGGCGAGCGATCCGGGCAACCGGCGCGTGGAGGCCGAACTGGTTCAGTGAGTACGCGCGCGGTGTTGTCCGGCGCGGATGCTGAGCGATGACGCTCGACGACCTGCTGGCCCCAATCTCGATTGACGCGCCCGCGGGCGCGGACCTGGCCTATGACAGTGAGCGCCAGGAAATCGAGCAGGCGTTCGAACAGGCGAGTCAGGGCGGCGCGGAGATCGATTGGCGCGACACCGTCCGGCTGATCGAAGCGCAGTCTCGCCGCACCAAGGACATCTGGCTGGCGGTGTACCTGGCGCGGGCGGGTGCGCGGCTGGGGCGGCTCGACACCGTGGAAGCGGGCTGCGCGATGCTCGCCGGGTTGTTCGACCGCTATTGGACCGAGGTCCACCCGACGGTGGAGGAATACGGGCTGCAGGGGCGCAAGGGTCCGTGCGAATCGCTGACCCGGATCGGCGAGTTCCTGGGGCCGTTGCGGCGTACGGTGCTGGTCGAGCATTCGCGGCTGGGCAGCTTCACGGGCGAGGATTTCGAGCGGTTCGCGACCCAAGGCGACGCTGCGGAGGGCTATGGGCTGTTCCGCGCGGTGCTGAACGACACGCCGGTCGAAACGCTGCAGGCGTCGGTGGCGCGGCTCGATGCGATCCGCGACGCGATCCGCGAGGCGGACACGGTTCTCACCGAGCAAGCGGCGGCGGTGGGCGATACGGGCACCAACTTCTCACCCACCTATGAAGCGATCGAGGTGATCCGCGCGGCGCTCGCGCCGCATGCCGGGCTGGAGGTCGAGGTGCCGGAAGCCGTGTCCGCGGACAGCGCGGCGGACGAGGGCGCGACCGCGCGGTCGGGCGCGCCGGGCCGGGTCGAATCGCGCGACGACGTGGTCCGCGCCATCGACGCGATCGCCGATTATTATCAGCGCCGCGAGCCTTCCAGTCCGGTGCCGGTCGCGTTGCGACGCGTGCGCGGCTGGGTGGCGATGGATTTCATGGCGATCCTGCGCGACATCGCCCCCAACTCGCTCGCCGATGTCGGCGCGGTGTTGCTGGCGAAACCGGAGGAACCGCAAGGCGGCGTCTCAAACTGGTAAGCGCGGCCATGCAAATATAACCTGTGGCTACCCTATCGCCGCCCCGCGCGACTCGTTACAAATCATTCAGCTAGGCAGGCGTTTCGCCGACGAAGGGGCTTCAATCATGGCGATCAAGAGCGGTCAGCGGTTCATCAAGGAAAACCGGGCCCCGCGCGTTCACATCGAATATGAAGTCGAGACCTATGGATCGCGCCAGAAGATCGAGCTGCCGTTCGTGATGGGGGTGATGAGCGACCTGTCCGGCCAGAGCAAGGTTGACAAGAAGCCGTCCGAGACCCGCGAGTTCATCGATATCGACATGGATAATTTCGACGCGCGGATGGAGGCGATCGCGCCACGCGCGGCGTTCAACGTCGACAACACGCTGAACGGCGACGGCAAGCTGGCGGTGGACCTGACGTTTCGGACGATACGCGATTTCGACCCGGGTGAGATCGCGCGCAAGGTGGAGCCGCTCGCCAAGCTGCTCGAGGCGCGGACGCAGCTTGAGGACTTGCTGACCTATATGGACGGCAAGAACGGCGCGCAGGAGCTGCTCGACAAGGTGCTCAAGGATCCGGCATTGCTGCAGGCGATCTCGGCGGCGAAGTCTCCGGCGGGTGATGAGCCCGCGGCACAAGCCGACGGCGCGACCGCGTAACGATCTGAACGGATTGGGGAGCGGGATAGATGGCGCAATCGCTGCAACAATCGACTGACCAGGCATCGGGTGGGGAGGTCGCGTTCGACGAGTTCTCCCAGCTTTTGCAGCGGGAGTTTAAGCCCGCCGACGACGTTCGCAAGTCGCGGATCGAGCAAGCCGTGCAGACGCTGGCGGTACAGGCACTGAGCAACGCGCAGACGCTGGGCGGCGACGTGTTCGCGACCGTGGACGCGATGCGCGCCGCGCTCGACCGCAAGTTGACGGAGCAGATCAACCAGATCATCCATCAGCCCCAGTTTCAGAAACTGGAGTCGGCGTGGCGTGGCCTGCACTATCTCGTCATGAACACGGCGACCGGCAAGGACATGAAGATCCGGGTCATGAATATGTCGAAGGAGGAATGTCGCAAGATGTTCCGCCAGTATCGCGACGCGGCGTGGGATCAGAGTCCTTTGTTCAAGAAGGTATACGAGTCCGAGTTCGGTCAGCTCGGCGGGCAACCTTATGGCGCGTTCACCTGCGATTATTACTTCGATCATAGCGCGCCCGATCTGGAAGTAATGAAGGGCTTGGCGCGGATCGGTGCGGCAAGTCATGCGCCCTTCATCGCCGGTGCCGGGCCGTCGCTGCTCGGGATGGACAGCTGGACCGAATTGTCCAACCCGCGCGACCTCGGCAAGTTGTTCGAGGCGACCGATTATGCGGCATGGCGCGCGTTCCGCAATTCGGAAGACAGCCGCTACATGGCGTTGACCCTGCCGCGCTTCCTCGGCCGGCCGTTGTACGGCGCGAAGACCGAGCCGGTCGACGAGTTCGACTTCGAGGAGGACGCGGGCGGCGCGCATGGCAACCATCTGTGGCTCAACGCCAGCTATGCGATGGGCACGCGGATCACCGAGGCGTTCACCACTTACGGCTGGGTGACGCGCATCCGCGGCGTGGAGTCGGGTGGCACCGTGGAAGGCTTGCCGACCGCGACTTTCCCGACCGACGAGGGCGGGGTCGACATGAAATGCCCGACGGAGATCGCGATCTCCGACCGTCGCGAGGCGGAGCTGTCGGGCGCCGGGCTGATGGCGCTGATCCATCGCAAGAACACCGACCAGGCGACCTTCATCGGCGCGCAAACGCTGCACCGGCCCAAGGCGTATGAAAAGGCCGACGCGACCGCGAACGCCAATTTGTCCGCGCGGTTGCCGTACATCTTCGCCAGCACCCGCTTCGCGCACTACCTTAAATGCATGGTGCGCGACTGGGTCGGTGGATCGCGGGAGGCTGACCAGTTGCAGCGCGATCTGCATAGCTGGGTGTTGCAGTATGTCGACGGCTCCCCGACCACGTCGAGCGAGGAAACCAAGGCTCGGTTGCCGCTCAAGGACGCCAAGATAGAAGTGGTGGCCGACGAGGAAAACCCCGGCTATTACAAGGGCAAGTTCATGTTTGTGCCCCATTACCAGCTTGAAGGCATGGATATCGCGTTGAGCATGGTATCCAGGCTTCCCAAGACCAATTAACCTTTCACAAGTTACATGCAGGAGAAGACCAATGGCAGTTGACCTGTTTCTCAAGATCGACGGCATCCAGGGTGAGTCGCAGAAGAACGGCCACCAGAGCGAGATCGACATCATGTCGTTCGATTTCGGCGCGGTGCAGCACGGTTCGTTCCACACCGGCGGCGCGGGCGGCGGCTCGGGCAAGGCCGAGATCTCCGACGTCCGCATCCAGAAGCAGGTCGACAAGGCGTCGCCGCTGCTGTTCCAGGCCTGCACGACCGGCAAGCACATCCCGACCGTGATCATCTATTCGCAAAAGGCGGGTAATGGCCAGGCGCCGCTGAAATACTACCAGATCAAGATGGAAGACGTGCTGATCTCCGACGTCCACAACAATGGCGCGTCGAGCGGTGACGCGATCATGGAGTCGGTGACGTTCAACTGCGCCAAGGTGACGTTCGACTATCAGGCGCAGAGCGCGTCGGGCGCGCCGGAGGGCGGTGTCGTCACGGCTGGCTTCGACATCCGCAAGGCGACGTCGGTCGGCTGATCCCAAGCAACCGCCGCGGAGCCTCGATATCATGGCCGGCGACGCGGCGGACGATCTGTTACACGCGGGCGATCTCGACGGGGCACGTGCTGCTCTTGTGGAGGCCGTCCGCCGACAGCCGGGGGACGCGCGCCTCCGGCTGTATCTTTTTTCGCTGCTCGCGATTGTCGGCGAGTGGGACAAGGCGCGCACCCAACTCAAGACGCTCGCGCAGCTGTCGCCCGAGGCGCAGATGTTGTCGGTCGTGTACGGGCAGGCGATCGACGCGGAAGCGGAGCGCGCGGCGGTATTCGCTGGCACCAGCCTCGCAAGGCTGCATTTCGCGTCCGATTGGGCGTTGCCGCTGATCGATGCGCTACAGGCGTTCGGCGCGGGCGATCCCGTGCGTGGCGAGGCGTCGCGCGACGCGGCGTTCGATGCCGCCCCCGACACGCCGGGTGAGATCGACGGCGTGGCGTTCGACTGGATCGCGGACGCGGACGCGCGATTCGGCCCGTCGTTCGAGGCGATCATCGGTGGGCGCTATGGCTTGCAGACCTTCGACGCGGTCGAGCGCATCACCAGCGAGGGCGCGGCGGACTTGCGCGACCTGGTCTGGTATCCGGTGCAAATCGCGTTCCGTGACGGTCAGTCGGTCGCGGCGTTGTTGCCGACGCGCTATCCTGGCGAGGATGTCGATGCGGCCGAGCGGCTGGCGCGCGTGACCAACTGGCATGACCGCTCCTGGGGTCAACAGGGGGCGGGCCAGCATTTGTGGACGGCGTCGACCGGTGACGATCACGGGCTGCTGAGCCTGCGGTCGCTCGTCTTTCGCTGAGACGACGATGGCCGTCACCCAGCGACTGACCCCGACGCTGTTCGACAAGCTCGTCGCCGATCTGGAGATTTCCGGCTTGCGTGACATCGCGGCGGAAACGCCGGAGATCGCGCGCGAAAAGTTCCGGCATTACTCGGTGCCCAAGCTCGAACGCTTTACCGAAGGCGCGCTGCGCGCCACCATCCGCCGCGACCTCGCCTGGTTGCTCAACACCACCAACCTCGAATCGCTCATCGACCTGGAGCCGTATCCGCAGGTCGGAAGCTCCGTGCTCAATTACGGCCTGACCGACCTCGCCGGGCGGACGCTCAACCGCCGCGCGGTGCTCGCCCGCGCGCGCGAGATACGCCGCGCGATCCGCATGTTCGAGCCGCGGCTGAAGCATGACGGCTGCACCGTCGCGCCGGTCGAAAACGAGACGCAGCCGCACGCGCTGACTTTCCTGATCCAGGCGGAGATCGCGTCCGCGGCACAGCTCGCTCCCGTGCGCTTCCGCACCGAAGTGGAGGCCGAGACCACGGCGGTCAACGTGCGTGAGTAGGTGCCAATTGAGAGCCTGGGCGTGAGCGGGGGCCTCGATCCGCGCCTGCTGCGGCTGTATAATGACGAGCTCGCTTACCTGCGCGACGACGCGCGCGCGTTCGGTGAGGAGCATGAAGCGGTGGCGGCGCGGCTGGGACTCAAGACCCCGACCGATCCCGACCCCTATGTCGAGCGGTTGCTGGAGGGCGTCGCCTATCTGGGCGCGCGGGTGCAGCTCAAGCTGCAGGACCAGTATCCCGAGTTCACCCAGCATCTGCTCCACGCGGTGCAGCCGCATTACCTGGCCCCGATGCCGTCGATCTGTGTCGCCGGGTTCGAGCCCAAGGACGGCGACCCGATCCTGATCAAGGGCCACCTTGTCCCGCGCGGCACGCCGCTGGTAGCGACGGTGGGCGACGCCAACAGCTCGCCCGTGCAGTTCCGCACCGGGCACGACGTGACGCTGTGGCCGCTCAAGATCACGCAAGCCGAGTATCTGGCCAGCCGCGCGGCGGTCGCCGCGTTCGCCAGCGCCGCCGATGTCCGCGCGGAAGCGGGGCTGCGGCTGCGGTTCGAGGCGACGCCGGGCGTCGACCTGCCGCAAGTGCTGCCCGCCACGCTCCCGATCTATCTCGCCGGATCGGAAGCGGTGCCGGGAGAATTGTATCGCCAGATCGCGGGCGAGACGCTGGCGGTGATCGCGCGATCGGCGGACGCGGCGGGAGCGGGCGGTTGGGCGAGGCTGCCGCTCCCGGGCCAGGTCGGGTTTGCGGACGAGGAAGCGCTGCTGCCGGCCGAAGAGCGGTCGTTCCGCGGCTATCGGTTGCTGGCCGAGTATTTCGCCTGCCCCGAACGGTTCCTGTTCGTGAATTTGAAGGAGCTCGCGCGCGCGTTCCGCGCCAGTCCCAAGGCGTGCGACGTGGTGCTGTTGTTCGCGCGCAGCGCCTCCGTGCTCCACCAGGCGGTGCAGCCCGCCAATTTCCGCCTCCACGCCACGCCCGCGATCAACCTGTTCGAGAAACAGCTCGGCCGCGTGCAGGTGTCGCGGTTCGAGCATGAGCATCATGTGGTGCCCGACCGGACGCGCCCGCTCGACTTCGAGATATTCCGTCTGCTCGACGTGCAGGCGTACCAGCATGGGCAGGTGGACCCGCGCACCGTTGCCCCGTTATACGCGTTCGGTGCGCTGTTGTACGATTGGTCGGAGGTGCTGTTCTACACCACCCAGCTGCGTCCGCGCCGCTTGTCGACACGCGAACAGCGGTTGCGCAAGCGGACCGACTATGTCGGCACCGAGACGTGGCTGAGCCTCAGCGCGCCGGGCGATGCCTCGCGGCTCGACCAGGTGGACGAGCTGGCGGTGCGCGCGCTGGTCACCAACCGCGAATTGCCTGAATTGCTCAACTTTCGCGGCGATCAGCATTTCAGCGTCTCCGGCGTCCCCGTTCGCGCCGTGACCGTGCTGCGCGCGCCGACCCGGCCGCGCCCGCCACTGGGGCTGGGCGACGCGGCGTGGCGGGTGATCGCGCATCTCACCCCCAATTACGCGACGCTCGCGCCCGAAGAAGGCGAGGACCCGCGCGTGCTGCGCGACCATCTCGCGCTATACGGTCGGCAGGACGATCCGTCGCTGCGGCGGCAGGTCGACGGCGTGCTGGGCGTCGGCTCGTCGAAGGTCGCGCGCCGGGTGGCGGGGCTCGGCCGGATGGCGATCGCGCGCGGGCACCGCATCAAGCTGCGGCTCGACGACGGCGCGTTCGACCGCGGGCGGATGTTCCTGTTCGGCGCGGTGGTGGAGCGGTTCCTCGCCGAGTTCGCCAGCATCAACTCGTTCACCGAAACGCATGTCAGCAGCGCCGCAGAAGGGGAGTTCGCGCGATGGCCGCCGAGGATGGGTCGCCGGCACAGCATCTGACGTTCCTGGCCGACGCCGCCGCGAGCGCGCGTCGGTACGGTCTGTTCGCCATCCTGCGCGGGGCGGAAGCGCGCGCGCGCGCGCTGCCGCGCATCGGCCGCGCGCGCGGGCCCGACCAGAGCGTCGCGGACCTGGCGCAGGTGCCAAGCCTGGCCTTTCCCGACTCGACGCTCGAATCGGTGGAGATCAAGGGAGGCCGGGCGCGGGTGCACGGGTTCTGGCTGGGGCTGACGGGGCCGATGGGGGCCTTGCCGTCGCACCTGACCGAGTTCGCGGATTTCGAGCGACGCTATGCGCGGTCGCGGCCGTTCGGGCGCTGGCTCGACCTGCTCGCCAATCGCATGCTGCAATTCTTCTACCGCGCCTGGGCCGACTCTCAGCCCGCCGCGCAGGCGGACCGGCCGGAGGAGGATCGGTTCGCGGGCTATCTGGGCACGCTGACCGGCGCCACCGAAGGCGTGGCGGAGCATGCCGCGTTTCCCGCCCGCGCGCGGCTGCACTATGCGGCGCTGTTCGCCTCGCGGCGCAGCGCGGCGGGCGTCGAGGACGCGCTCGGCCATCTGCTTCGCCAGCCGGTGACGTTGCTCGAATACCAGCCGCGCTGGCGCGATGTGGAGGTGGAGGACCAGACCCGGCTGGGGCGCGGCTTCGCGACATTGGGCATCGACGCGCTGGCGGGCGCGCGCGCGCGGGTGGCGTCCGACGCATTCCGCATCGTCGTGCGCGCGCACTCCATGCGTGAGTACGAGGCGTTGCTCCCCGATGGTGAGCGGTTCCGCATCGCGTCCGAGGCGCTGGACGCGTTCGCGCCGAGCCACCTGGAATGGGACCTGACCATCGAGATGGCGGAGCGGCATGCGCGTCACGCGAAGCTCGACGGGCGCGCGCGTCTGGGCTGGACGGCGTGGCTGTCGCCGGGGCAAAGTGACCGCATCCGCGCCGACGCGCATCTGTCGCGCCGCGCGCGCCACAAGGGGGACGTCCAATGACCGCGATCAGTCGCACCGCGCTGTTCGGCCGCCTCGATGCAGCGCCGTTGCGCGCGATCGAGACCGCCACCGGTTTCGCCAAGATGCGCGGGAATCCGTATGTCGAGCTGGTTCATTGGCTCCACGTCCTGTTGCAGGACCCGCGCGGCGACCTGGCGGCGATCCGCGCCGCGTTCGGCGTCGACGACGCGCGGCTGGCGGCGGATGTGGTCGCGAACCTCGACGCGTTGCCGCGCGGGGCGACCGCGATCTCCGATTTCGCGCCCGCGATCGAGGAAGCGATCGAGAAAGGGTGGCTGTATGCCTCGCTCCAGTTCGGCGCGGGCAAGGTTCGGACGGGGCACCTGATTTACGGGATGCTGCAGACGCCGACGTTGAAGAACGCGCTGCTCGCGATCAGCGGCGAATGGCGCAAGGTGGCGGTGGAGCGACTGGGCGACGATTTTGCGGGCGTGACGCACGCGTCGGCGGAGACCACCGCCGCCGCCAGCGTGTCCGAGCAGGGCGGAGAGGCGGCTCCCGCAACGGGGGCCGCGGGGCCGGGCGAGGCGCTGGCGAAATATTCGGTCGACCTCACCGCGAGGGTGCGGTCGGGCGAGATCGACCGCATCGTCGGGCGCGACGCGGAGATCCGCCAGGTCGTCGACGTGCTGCTGCGCCGTCGCCAGAACAACCCCATCCTGATCGGCGAGGCGGGCGTCGGCAAGACCGCGGTGGTGGAAGGTTTCGCGCGCCGGATCGTCGACGGCGACGTGCCGCCCGCGTTGCAAGGCGTCACGCTGCGCGCGCTCGACGTCACGCTGATGCAGGCGGGCGCGGGCGTGAAGGGCGAGTTCGAGAAGCGCCTGCGCCAGGTGATCGACGAGGTCGAGGGGTCGCCCGTGCCGGTGATCCTGTTCATCGACGAAGCGCACACCTTGGTGGGCGCGGGGGGTCAGGCGGGGACGGGCGACGCCGCCAATCTGCTCAAGCCGGCGCTCGCGCGCGGGCGGCTGCGCACGATCGCAGCGACGACCTATGCCGAATACCGGCAGTATTTCGAGAAGGACCCCGCGCTCACCCGCCGCTTCCAGCCGGTCGATGTCGGCGAGCCGGAGACCGCCAAGGCGATCGACATGCTCCGCTCGGTCGCGCCCGCGATGGAGGCGCATCACGCGGTGGTGGTGCTCGACGAGGCGGTCGCGGCGGCGGTGACGCTGTCGCAACGTTACGTCCCCGCGCGCCAGCTGCCCGACAAGGCGGTCAGCCTGCTCGACACCGCCTGCGCGCGCGTCGCGGTGTCGCAACACGCCACCCCCGCGCCCGTCGAGGATCGCCGCCGCCGGCTGGAGCTGCTTGAGGTCGAGCGCGACGTGGTCGAGCGCGAGGCGTCGGCGCGCTACCGCGCGGACGATCGCGCGACCAAGCTCGACGCGGAAATCGCGGACGCGCGCGTCGAGGTGGCGGCGATCGAGGCGAAATGGGCGCGCGAGACCGAGGCGCTGGAGCGGGTCCAGACCGCGCGCGACGCGCTGGCGGAGGGCGGCCCCAAACAAGACGGGGGCGAGGCGCTCGACGCGGCGCTGGCGGCGATGCGCGAAACGGCGGGCGACGCGCCGATGGTATTCGGGGTCGTCGACGCGGACGCGATCGCGTCGGTGGTGGGCGACTGGACCGGCATCCCGGTCGGACGGATGGTCAAGGACGAGATCCGCTCGGTGCTGACCATCGCCGACAAGCTGCGCGCGCGGGTGATCGGGCAGGATCACGCGATGGCGGCGATCGCCCGGCGTATCCAGACCAGCCGCGCCAAGCTCGACAACCCCGAAAAGCCGGTCGGCGTGTTCATGCTGTGCGGCCCCAGCGGCGTCGGCAAGACCGAAACCGCGCACGCGCTGGCGGAGCTGTTGTTCTCGGGCGACGAATCGATGATCGTCATCAACATGAGCGAGTTCCAGGAGGCGCACACCGTCTCGACGCTGAAGGGCGCGCCCGCGGGCTATGTCGGCTATGGCCAGGGCGGCGTGCTGACCGAAGCGGTGCGGCGGCGGCCTTATGCGGTGGTGCTGCTGGACGAGGTCGAAAAGGCGCACCCGGATGTCCACGAGATGTTCTTCCAGGTGTTCGACAAGGGGTTCATGAACGATAGCGAAGGTCGGCATATCGATTTCAAGAACACCGTGATCCTGCTCACCTCGAACGTCGGCACCGACCTGATCATGTCGCTGACCGAGGATGAGGAGATGGCCCCCGACGCGGACGGGCTTGCCACCGCGCTCCGGCCCGAGCTGCTCAAGGTGTTTCCGCCCGCGTTGCTGGGGCGGCTGCTGGTGTTGCCTTATTATCCGCTCAGCCCGGCGATGCTGGCCGGGATCGTGCGGTTGCAGCTCGACCGGATCAGGCGGCGGGTGGCGGCGAACCACGACATCGTGTTGCGGTACAGCGACGAGGTGGTCGGGCATATCGTCGCGCGCTGCACCGAGATCGCCAGCGGCGGGCGGATGATCGACGCGATCCTGACCAACACGCTGTTGCCCGACATGTCGATCGCGTTGCTCGAGCGGCAGGTCGGCGGCGAGGAGGTGTCGGCGGTGACGGTCAGCGTCGACGGGGACGCGTTCGCCTATGCCTTCACCCCGCGAGACGTGGTCCCGGCAGCGGAAGTGGGCGAGCCGCGACAGGCGCTGGCGGCGGAATGACCGGGCTGGCGGGCGCGGTGAAGCTCGACGGGGGCAACGCCGCCGGCGACGTGGCGGAGCTGCAGCGGCTGCTCAACCTGCGCACCGCCGCGCTCGGCATCGGCGCGCTGCGCACCGACGGTGTGCTCGACCCGGACACCAAGCGCGCGCTCGCCAGCTATGCGGTGCGGCTGTTGGGGCGATCCGCGCCCGCGACGGTCGCGCCGGGCGACGCGGTCGCGACGGCGCTGGCGGACGTGACGCCGTCCGCCTTGATGCGCGAGGGCGCGCGAGGGCGGGAGGCGCGCGCACGGATGAGCGGCGCGGACTGGGCCGGGCGTGCCGCCGCGTTCGCGGACAGCCGCGACCCCGCTGATCTCGCGCCGTTGGTGGCGGTGCGCGCGGCTCGCTGGCTCCGGGCGCTGTCCGCCGCCGGCGCGCGGGTGAATGTCGAGGCGACGAAGCGCGACCCCGTTCGCGCCTGGCTGATCCGCAGCGCGCGCGCGGTTGCGGCGGGGGCGCTCGCGCCCGGCGAAGTGATGCCCGAGCAGCAGGCGCCGGTGATCTGGGATCATGGCGACCTCGACCGCTCGCGCAAGGCGGCGGCGGAGATGGCCAAGGCGTTCGGCACCGACCAGCCGCCGCCCGAAGGCTCGCCGCATTTCGACGGGCATGTGCTGAGCATGACGGTGGGGTGGGCGGGGCCGATCGCGCTGGTCGACGGCTATGGCGCGACGCACCGCCTCGAGCCGCCACAAGGCGGCGCGCCCGTCCCCGAGCTGCGCGCGATTGCGGCCAGTTATGGGTTGCGCGCGAGCAAGGACGACCCGCGCGACTGGATCGGCGCGGAACACTGACGCTGGTCGTTTCGTTCGGCGCATGTGGTTCTTGAACCACCCGCGCTTAACTGCGAAGCGCGACCGCGACGATCATTGCCGCACGGGACCGCATGCCACCTTCCAGCACCACCGCCGCCATTCGTCGTTCTCCCTCGCGCCGCGCGGTCGCGCCTTCGCCCTGGGGGATGTTCCTGTCCGGGTTCGTCAAGCACCCGGTGATGGTCGGGTCGGTGATGCCGTCGTCGGGCAAGCTGATCCGCAGGATGCTCGCGCCGGTAGATTGGGCGAACTGCAAGCTGTTCGTCGAATACGGCCCCGGGGTCGGCACGTTCTGCCGGCCGATCCTCGACCGGATGAGCCCCGATGCGCGGCTGATCGCGATCGACACCAACCCCGATTTCGTCCGCTATCTGCGCGGGACCATTCCCGACCCGCGCTTCTCGGCGGTGCACGGATCGGCGGCAGAGGTGGAGGCGATCGTGCGCGATCACGGGCACGAGGCGGCGGATTATGTGCTGTCGGGGCTGCCGTTCTCGACATTGCCGCCCGGCGTCGGCCCGGCGATCGCGGCCGCGACGCACCGCGTGCTACGGGTCGGGGGGGCGTTCCTGGTGTACCAGTTCTCGCCCAAAGTGCGCGATTTCCTGACCCCGCATTGGTCGCGGATCGATCATGACATGGAATGGTGGAACGTGCCGCCCGCACAGCTTTATTGGGCGCACAAGGACTAGCGCGCTGATTTCATGGCCGGATGTCGAGTCCGGATGGCCCGTTCGCTCGTTGGTCGCGCGACCGAACCATCCAGAGGTGCGCCATGAGCCAAGAGAAGATGCCCGTCAGCGGCGGGGATGGCCGCAAGGGCGCGCCCGACGGCGTATCGGACTCGCCCGACCCCGGCGGCTTGATCCAGGGGCGGACCGTCGGCGGCGAGAGCGGCGGCGGCGGCTATTCCAACCCGCAAACCGGTCGGGAGCCGACCAACAGCGGCTTCTTCGGTCATGGCGGGCAGACCGAGATCGGCTATCACGGCGGCGGGCAGGCGGGCGAGCAGGGCGGCGACGCCCCAAACGCGGCAACCGGCTCCGACAGCTCTGACGGGACCGAGCGTGGCTCTGCCGCCTGGCCGTCGCCGGTTTACGAGGAACATGCGGTCCACGCCGCCGGACGCTCGTTCCAGGTAGTCGAAAGCAATGGCGTCGCAGAGGCCGAGGCGACCGGCAAGGTCGGCACCGACGCCGCGTACGAGCGGGAGCAGACCGCGCCGGGATCGGGCTGAACGCGCTTAGCCCACATGATTGCGGTTCACTTTCGACATTGCTAACGGGCAGGCCCGAGTTGGCGAGGACCGCGCGGAGCCTCCGGCCGATGCGCACTTGCCCGAGACCGAGGTGGTGGCCAGCCTGTGTTGCAAACGGACGACGCTCCCCGACGGTCGATCGCGCGCGCGGAGCCGGTCGAGCATATGTCGGTTGCCTTTCTCCAAAGCGTTCTCAATGCGAGCTGCGACTGCATCAAGGTGCTGACGCTCGAGGGCGAAATCGTGTTCATGAACGCTGGCGGCCAGCAGATCATGGAAGTGGACGATTTCGCCACAGTGCGAGGCTGTCCCTGGCAGTCGTTCTGGACAGGCGAGCACCATGCCGTCGCGGAGGACGCGCTGGCTCGCGCCAGGGCGGGAGGGGTCGGCCGTTTCATCGGCCCGTCGAGCACGGTGAAGGGCACGCCGAAATGGTGGGACGTGACCGTCACGCCGATTCTGGGTGCGGACGGGGTGCCGACGCACATCATGTCGCTGTCGCGCGACATTACCGCCGCGCGCGAGCTGGAGCTGCAACGCGAATTGCTGAGCAGCGAGCTGATCCATCGCGTGAAGAACGTCCTCGCGGTTGTCGGCGCGATCGCGAACCAGTCGTTTCGCGGCGGCGACGCCGCTCAGCTCGAAGCGTTCAGCGGCCGGTTGGCGGCGCTCGGCGAGGCGCAGAGCATGCTGGTGGAGAACCCGGCGATGTCGGCCTCGGTCAGCGATGTCGTTCGCAAGGCGGTGGCCCCGCACGCGCCCGCCGACCGCTGCCTGATCACCGGCCCCGCGTGTCAGCTCGACGCGAAGCGCGTGCTGGCCTTGTCGCTCGCGACGCACGAGCTTTGCACCAACGCGACCAAATACGGCGCGTTCTCGAACAACACCGGCCGTGTCCGGGTCGAATGGCGGGTCGAGGCCGGCGAGCTTCGATGGACTTGGACGGAAGTCGACGGCCCGCCCGTATCACCCCCGACCCGCACCGGGTTCGGATCGCGGCTGATCACACGCAACTTGGCGGGCGAGTTTCGCGGCACCGTCGATCTGCGGCACCCGCCGTCCGGCGTCGTCCTGACGCTGGTCGCGCCCGCCTGAGCGGACCGCGACCAGCCTCCCGCGTCACACGTCGAGGTTCGCCACCGAGAGCGCGTTTTCCTGGATGAACTCGCGGCGCGGCTCGACCACGTCGCCCATCAATTGCGTGAAGATCGCGTCGGCGACATCCGCCTGGTCCGCGGTCACGCGCAGCATGGAGCGGTTCTGCGGGTCGAGCGTCGTCTCCCACAGCTGTTCCGCGTTCATCTCGCCCAGCCCCTTGTACCGCTGGATCGCCAGCCCCTTGCGGCCGGCGATCAGGATCGCCTCGAGCAGCTGCGAGGGGCGCGACACCAGCACTTCGCCCTTCGCGACAATGCGCGTGTCCTCGCCCTGTTCGTCGGTCGCCGCGACGTCGGGGGCAAGCTCGGGCGCGGTGCGCGAGGAGACGAGCTTACCGGGCCGCGCATAGGCTTCCGCCTGTTCGGCGGCGAGCGCATGGAGCTTGCGCGCCTCGGCCGACGCGAGGAACGCGGCTTCGACGATGTGATGGTCGGTGACGCCGCGCCACAGCCGCTGGACGTGGATGCCGCCCTCCTCAGTGACCTGCGCGGTCCAGCGCGCCTCCGGGTCGCCCGCGTCGAGCTGGCGCACCACCGCCGCGACGGGGTCCTGACGATCCTGACCCGAGCGCGTCGGATCGAGCGCGCCACCCAAGGCCAGCGCCTCGATGATTACGGGATCGTAACGACGCGGCACATAGCGCATCAGCGTGCGCATCCGTCGCGCATGGTCGACCAGCGCGCGCAGGTCGGGGCCGAAGCGCGGACCGCCGACCGCATCGAGCACCGACGCCGCCACCCCCGCCTCGACCAGATATTCGTCGAGCGCGGCGTCGTCCTTGAGATACACTTCCGACCGCCCGCGTGTCGCCTTGTACAGCGGCGGCTGGGCGATGAAGAGGTGCCCCTGATGGATGATCTCGGGCATTTGCCGATAGAAGAACGTCAGCAACAACGTGCGGATATGCGCGCCGTCGACATCGGCGTCGGTCATGATGACGATCTTGTGATAGCGCAGCTTGGCGACGTTGAAGTCGTCGCGGCCGATGCCCGTCCCCATCGCCTGGATCAGCGTGCCGATCTCCTTGGAGCCGAGCATCCGGTCGAACCGCGCGCGCTCGACGTTGAGGATCTTGCCCCGCAGCGGCAGGATCGCCTGGAAATGCCGGTCGCGGCCCTGTTTGGCGGAACCGCCCGCGCTGTCGCCCTCGACCAGGAACAGCTCGCTCTTGGCGGGGTCGCGCTCCTGGCAGTCGGCGAGCTTGCCGGGCAAGGAGGCGATGTCCATCACCCCCTTGCGCCGGGTCAGCTCGCGCGCCTTTTTCGCGGCCTCGCGCGCGGCGGCGGCGTCGATGATCTTACCGACGATCGCGCGGGCGTTCTGCGGGTTCTCCTCCAGCCATTCGGCCATCTTGTCGCTCATCAGCGACTCGAGCGGCTGGCGTACCTCTGACGAGACCAACTTGTCCTTGGTTTGCGAGCTGAACTTGGGATCGGGCAGCTTGACGGAGACGATCGCGGTCAGCCCTTCGCGCATGTCGTCGCCGGTCAGCGTCACCTTCTCCTTCTTGAGCAGCCCCGATTTCTCCGCGTAGTTGTTGAGCGTGCGGGTCAGCGCGGCGCGGAACGCGGCGATGTGCGTGCCGCCGTCGCGCTGCGGGATGTTATTGGTAAAGGCGAGGACGTTCTCGTAATAACTGTCGTTCCATTCGAGCGCGACCTCGATCCCGACCTCGTCGCGATGGCCGGTGACGCTGATCGGCTCGGGGAACAGCGGTGCCTTGTTGCGGTCGAGATATTTCACGAACGCGGCGATCCCGCCCTCATAGTACAGCTCCACCGTGCGCTGTTCCCCCGTCTCGTCAACCAGGCGGCGCGCATCGGTGAGGAACAGCCGCACGCCCGAATTGAGGAACGCGAGCTCGCGGAAACGGTGCTCGAGTTTGTCGAAATCGAACTCGACGATCTTGAAGGTCGCGGGACTCGGGAGGAAGGTGACGCGCGTGCCCTTCTGGCCCTCGGCGGACGGACCGACCAGTTTCAGCGGCGCGACCGCGTCGCCGAACGCGAAGCGCATCTGGTGCTCCTCGCCGTCGCGCCAGATCGTCAGGTCGAGCCATTCGGACAGCGCGTTGACCACCGACACGCCGACGCCGTGAAGGCCCCCCGACACCTTGTATGCGTTCGCCTCGTTGGTGTTGTCGAACTTGCCGCCCGCGTGGAGCTGGGTCATGATCACCTCGGCCGCCGACACGCCCTCCTCCTCGTGGATGCCGGTCGGGATGCCGCGGCCGTTGTCGGTGACGCTGACCGAGCCGTCGGGGTTGAGCGCGATGTCGATCCGGTCGCAATGCCCGGCCAGCGCCTCGTCAATCGCGTTGTCGCTGACCTCGAACACCATGTGGTGCAGGCCCGACCCGTCGTCGGTATCGCCGATATACATGCCCGGCCGCTTGCGCACCGCGTCCAGGCCCTTCAACACCTTGATCGAGGAAGCGCCGTATTCGTTGGGGGTGGGGTCCGTCATGGAGATCATGTAGGGATTCGGCGCGCTTTTCGGAAGCATATACCGACGTGACGCAGGCGGACCGCCTCCGGACTATGCACCCTACCTTTGTCGCGATCTCGCCTGACCGGACCCGCTTACAATCGCCAATCCATCGCGAGCAACGGTGCCAGGGTTTCGAGCTGGGCCGGAAGATGCTCACCGGCGCAGGTGAGGCCCAGATAGGTGGCGGCGCGGGTCGCTCCGACGTACAGATACCTGTCGAAGAGGTCCGGCTCACGAGATGCGAGACGGTCGACGTCGAGGAGGATTATCGCTTCGAACTGAAGCCCCTTGATGTGCTCGGCCTCGAAGATGCGGACGTCGCCTTCCGGGCCGATCGCCTGTCCGCCCGGACAGGCGATGGCGCGAATGTTCATGTCTGCGAGCTCGACATTGAGCGCTACGGCGAGCGGCTCGAGGTCCGCCGCGCTGTTCACAAGCACGGCAATCGTGGGCAACGTGCCGGAAAGATGCTCCACCTCCCGGATACGGGCACCCAGCCAGCGCGCTACTGAACCCGCATCGGCCAGTCCGCGTCCGAGGACGGGCGCGACACCGTCGTTCTCGACATAGTCGGGCATCCGGGGTGCCTCGCCGTCTTTGTCCGTGACAAGAGCCGTAGCAAACTCCGTCAATCGACGGCTCTGCCGGTACGCGACGTCGACTCGTTCGATGCGGATATCCGGGTATAGCCAGGCAAGCTCGGAAGGCGATCGGCTGCCCCATAAGGTCAGCCTTTGATTGAAGTCGCCGGAAGCGCAAAAGCTGTCCAGCCCCGATCGCGCGAGCTGCGCCATGCAGGCCAGTTGCACAGGCGAGAAATCAGTCGCTTCGTCGACCAGAATCTGATGACGCTTCAGCGCCTCGACAGTGTCGATCAGAGCCGGCGTACGGTCCGCCATTCTGCGGATCAACACGCCGTCGCGCCGCATCGCCGACGCGCCGCGAAGCAGTGCCAGCACGACCAAATCCACCTCCAGCGGGTCCGCGTCATTGCTGTTCGCGACAGTGCTGGAATACCATCGACCATCGGGCTGCACCGCGCGACGAAATTGCCGGTAGCGCGAAGCCATACGCCGCAAGTACAGGTTGGGCGCGCGCAACAAGCGCGAGGCGGCGCGCTGCACCAGTAATTGCTGGCCCACCTCGTCCAGCAACGGAAGCTCGATGCCGCGTTCCGTGGCCCAGGCGAGCACACGGGCGGCGCGCGTCTCCGAACCTAGCGCGCGCCGTCTCGCTTGCGCGACGGCGCGCGCGCGCAATGCTCGGACAAACGCGGCTTCTGCGGCCACTCTGCCGCCAGGAGAAACCAGTTCGTCGTCCTCGTCCTCGCCATCCGCATCTGCGTCGTCGCTTGCATCGTCCGCCTCCGGCGACAATGTCGACACGAAACGGGCGAGCGCATCCATCGCGTCGCGATCGCGCCGGAAATGCAAGGCGAGGGGCTGACGCAACGTCGTGCGGGTCGCGTCGCGCAGACGCGCGACCTCGCGCTGCAGAATGTCAAAAAGGTTTGCCAATTCGGCCATCAGTGCCAGCGGTTGGCCGGAGTGCCGGGCGATGATGTCAGCCGCTCTTGCTCCCAACGTTGAGACGGCTACATCGCCGGAGTCGCTGAGCCGCCGAGCTGCCGTCGATAGCTCGGTAACGAAGGCCGTGCTTTGGAACGCGTCGAACGCCTCGAACCAGGCGATAGCTTCGACCAATGCTGCGGGCGCGAGTATCCCCAGCCCGTCCCGCATTGTCATCCCGGCACCGCTGCCCGACCGCAGGATCGGCAGATGCCGCCGGGCCAGTTCGCGCCGGAAATCGAACCAGGTCTGAATACGCCCGTCGGGCGCGGGCACATCCTCCTTGTTGATGGCGTCCTGAACATATCGTTTAAGCAAGTCCGTCGGCGTGAACATGAGCCAGCTCGTCGGATGAGCCGTCGCGTTCTCCTCTCCGACCGCGGTCCGCTCGCTCCCGTCGAGATGCTGCCAGTCGATTTTCTGTCGTAATCGCTTGATCAGCGTCGTCGTCTTGCCCGTGCCGGCGGGACCGAGCAGGACCATCCGCGTGTCGATAGGCAAGCGAAACACGTCGCTCTGCGCCGCATCGAGAAGCGCCGTGACCCGCAGCTGCATGGCGGTCTGGATGCCGCGCTGAACGCCTTCGAATACATTCGCCTCGTCACTTCCGCGCCCGGCCAGAAATTGATCATAGGCATCGAACGGATCGCCAGTTGCGGCTTCGCGCAGCAATTCCAGGAGCGAGCGGATGGTGGTCGGGCGACCAGCCGCATCTTGAATGACAGCGGGCCTGGCATCCCATAGCTGGCCCGGCTTCGGGGAAAATGTCGCGCGCTCCAGCACTTCAAACCATCGCCGACCCCCGGGCAAGGCCAGTTCTCGCCCGTCGCCGACCGCGAGCGAGGCGAGCGCGCCTTTCGGGCTCAGATAGCTGCAAAGCCTGATCCCGGTAGGATCGACCGTGCCTCCGCGCGCAACATAGAGAGTTTCATTGCGGCCGTTCTCGTCGACCACGACCAGTCGGGCGATAGCCAGTTCGCCGACCAGCCTGCGCCAGTCCAGCTCGTTTCCCTTCCGGTTCTCGCTGGCTCGTTTGACGACTTTTTCCGCCGTCGCCTGATTGACGGACGCCAACGCGTCCAACGGACTTCCCCGACGCTCGCTCAGCCGCTCCCGCGCCGCGCCCGCAATCCGTTCGAACGCATCGAGCACCTCCTCGGCCAGCGGGCGATACGCGTCCATTCGCTCGATCGTGACCGTCATCAGCGGCTTTTCCCTGCGGGAGCGAGTAAAGCCCCGTCGTCACAGATTGGCAAGCGACGACCTCGCTTAACGGCGGCAACCAACACCCACTTTACGATCACCCACCTGCGGACGTTCGTTGGACGGGTGCGGACCCCTCGCCCCAGGACGGCGTTGAGGTGCGATAATGAGCGAAATCACGCAAACTGCCGCCATTACGGCGACGGCATCTGCCACCGCGCGGGTCGAGGAGGCGCAGGCCGTCCGCTCTCGCCAGCGGTGGTTAACGTTCGTCGTCATCGCGCTCGCCTTGTTCGTCGCGCGCTCGTTCCTGACCCCCGTGGCCTGGGCGGCGGTGCTCGCGGTGTCGATGTGGCCGCTTTACGCGCGAGTGCTGAAGCGCGCGCCCAAGCGACGCGGCTGGATCGCGGGCGGGTTCGTGCTCGCCACCGCCGTGTTGGTGATGATCCCGATCGGCCTGGTCGCGGGCGCGGCGGCGGCGGAAAGCCAGCAGGCGATCGCGTGGGTGCAGGGCGTGCAGAAAACCGGCATCGCCCCGCCGCCGTGGCTTGGCTCCGTGCCGTTGGTCGGGGCCCGCGCGACCGCGTTCTGGCAAAGCCATGTGGGGACGCCGCAGGCGACCGCGCAGCTGCTCGGCGGCGTCAACGCGGGCGCGATGCTCGGCTATACCCGGTCGATCGGTGGGCAGGTGGCGCAGGGATTCATGCTGTTCCTGATCACCCTGCTGGCGCTGTTCGGGATGCTGGTCCGGGGTGAGCGGCTGGCGGCGGAAAGCGACGCGGTGGCGCATCGCGCGCTGGGCGATTTCGGCCGGACGTTCGTGGAGCGGCTGGCGGTCGCGGTGCGCGGCACGGTGACGGGCACGGTGCTGGTCGCGGTCGGCGAAGGCGTGTTGATCGGCGTCGGCTATTGGATCGCGGGGGTGCCGCAGCCGTTGCTGTTCACCGTGCTGACGATCTTCGTCGCGTTGCTGCCGTTCGGCGCATGGTTCGCGTTCGGGCTGGCGACGATCATCCTGCTGGTCGGCGGGCATGTGTTGCCGGCGGCGCTGTTGTTCGGCTGGTCGATCGCGGTGATGCTGATCGGCGACAACGTGATCCAGCCCGCGATCATCGGCAATTCGGTGCGGCTCCCGTTCCTGCTCGCGCTGTTGGGCACGTTCGGCGGGCTGGAGACGTTCGGGCTGGTGGGGCTGTTCATCGGCCCGGTGATCATGGCCGCGCTGTTGCTGGCATGGGAGCAATGGCGCGCGCCACCGGGCGCGAGGGGCGCGGCGGCGGGGTGAGGAGAACGAGGCAGGGTAGAGGTTGCTTAGCAGTGCGTCGCCACTGTGCTAGTCGGGTGTATGCAACGACGACGATCTGCGCGGTATTGGTTTGGCACATTGGCTTTAGGAGCGCTTTTATTGATGATCTTTGCGGCGAGCGCGCTCTCGATTTGGGAAGTTTGGACACGGCATCGCGCCGCTGAAGTACGCCGTTCGGATACGGCGTTCCAAGAAGGTCCATTACGGAATCCGGCATGGCTTCTGCCTGACTTTGCTCGTTTACCCGCAGTCGCAACGCTTGGCTCTAACGGTTTGCGATTTGTGGCCAGGCCGGAACTGCAAAATGTTTCTTACGCAGCAGCTTTTCAAAGTAGCAATTCGAATGCGCTCGTACATGTCGCTTTGGACGTCGTGCGTGCGCGGCCCGAAGCGGAGACGCATTTTGTCTGCACTCTCAAGCCAGCATCCTACCGTGCGATGACAATCGCTATAGACGAACGAACGCAGGACTTTGGCGGTAGCGCGAACTATGGAACCGATGGTACTAGCCTTGGATTCGAGCGGATACGCGGCCGTCGCCTGTTCTCGGGCGGAGGCAACTTCATTGAACCGTACCGCGGTCTCGGCGAAATAGTCCTATATCGTTTGCGCGAAGCGTGTCCTGACGCTCCGTTGCCAGAAGTCGGTACCGACTGGTACCTTCGTGAGACGTTTCGCTAGCGAACCCGTTAAGCCACAAGCTCCGCCCTGGTCGCCGTCCCCACGCTCTCGAACAACGCCGCCTCCGTGCCGGTCATCCACACCTGCCCGCGCCCGCTCAGCCGTTCGAACAGCGCCGCCCGCCGCGCGGGGTCGAGGTGCGCGGCGACCTCGTCGAGCAGCAGCACCGGCGCGCGGCCGACGCGCTCCGCGACCAGCGCGGCGTGGGCGAGAACGAGGCCGAGCAGCAGCGCCTTTTGCTCCCCCGTCGAGCAGACCGCGGCGGGCACGCCCGCTTCGGCGCCGCTCAGGCCAGGCTTGTCGGCATGGGTTACGAGCAGGTCATCGCGATGCGGCCCGGCCAGCGCGCGTCCCGCCGCCGCGTCGCGCGCGCGGCCGCGGCGCATCGCTTCTGCCAGCGCCCCCGCGTCGCCGGTCCACCCCTCCAGCGCGATCCGCGCGCGCGCGAACACGCCGGGCGGCGTCTCCGCGAGGCTGGCATCGACCAGCGCCACCGTCTCGCGCCGCGCCGCCTCGATCGCGACGCCGTGTTCGGCCATCTGCGCCTCCAGCGCCGACAGCCAGTCCGCGTCGGGCAGCGCCTCCTCGCCGAGCAGCCGGTTGCGCGCGCGCATCGCCGCCTCGTAGCGCGCGGCGTGAGTCGCATGGCTGGGGCGGAGCGCGAGCGCGAGCCGGTCCAGGAAGCGGCGACGCTCGGCGGCGGGTTCGACGAACAGCCGGTCCATCGCGGGGGTGACCCACAACACCGACACGCGCTCGGCCAGCGCGGCGGCGGGGGCGGGCGCACCGTTGATCCGCACCAGCCGCCGTTCGGGAGCCGTGGCCACCGTCCCCGTCGCCATCGCGGTGTCGTCCGCCAGCGTCGCGGCGATGCCGAACCCACCCGCGCCATCGCCCCGCGCCACCGCCGAGAGTGCCGCGCGCCGTAATCCCCGGCCCGGCGCGAGCAGCGACACCGCTTCGAGCACGTTGGTCTTGCCCGCGCCGTTCGCGCCGGTGAGCACCACGAAGCCGGGGCCGGGCGCGAGCGTCAACGCGGCGTGGTTACGGACATCGGTGAGGACCAGGCGCGAGATCATCCCCGCGCGCTTAGCGCCATCAGGCGGCGGCGGCGACCTTGCGCTGCGTCGCGTAGGACGCCATCGCCTCGCCCAGCACCGCCTGCGCGTGCTTGTAGGCAACCGGCTCGCGGATCCCGAGCCGCGCGCGGGCCGCGTCGAGCGGCTCGTGCAGCAGCGTCTCATACTCCTCGCCGAGCAGCCACGCCGCAGCCTTGCCGTGACGATAGCCCTCCCACACCGCGCGCGCGAACAGCCGGTTGCCCGTTACCCGGATCGACTTCAGCGCCGCGCCCGCCGCGATCCACGCCCAGCCCAGCCCGCCGGTCTGCGCATAGGAGAACGCGACCAGGCATGCCTCGCCCATTGTCTCATCCGCGCGATAGCCGGTCAGCACATGCCACACGTCATGCACGTCGCGCGTGCGGCGGCCGAACCAGGCATAGGGATGCTGGACCAGCGCCACCTTGTCGAGGTTGCTGATCTCGGCCAGCCCCTGCGCCGAATAGCCGGTCCGCTCCAGCCATGCGCGGTACGCTGCGCCGACGCTGTCGGGCGCGAACGAGGCGACCAGCGCGGGGTCGGAGAACCGCTCGGCGAGCTCGACGCGGGCATAGGCGATGCGGCCGCCACCGGGCCGTTTCACCAGCTTGTCATACCCCTTGGGCGTGCTCGACCCGTTGAGCGCGCGCATGATCCGGAACACCTGGGTCGTGTCCTCGCCGTCCGACAACAACCTGCGCAACGCGGAGAAAGCGGTGCGATAATCGCGGGTATATAGGTCGGGCAGGGCGGGTCCGGACATGGCGAGATTCCTTACTGACAGGAATGTCAATAAGCTGGTCGGCTTTACGCGTCAAGCATCTGGCGGACGAAGCGCGATCCGAACGCCCTACGCCTGCGCCGCGGTGGCCAGGTCACGGTCGAAGGTGGCCAGCGAAAACCCCAAACGTAGAACCACGGCCAAGTGGAGCGCATCGCCCGCGCGCAGACCCGGCCCGCTGTCGACCAAGCTGGCCACGAGCGCGAAATCGGCAGACAGCACCTCAGCCAGGATGATTGATCGCGAGGCCACCCGCCAAGCCGCCGATGCCCGCGCCCGGCCTACGGCGTCGAGACGCCCCGATCGCTGTTTGCGGGCCAGCGCGCTATCAACTTCCGCCTGCGTCCAGCCGCTTTGGACAAGGGAAGCGCCCGGCTGATTGTCCAGCCAGCGGCGGGCGAGCAAGCTGAAGGGTTCCGCTGTAAGTGCGGCGACGATCACCGACGCATCGCAATAGCTCGTCAATACCGGGCTTCCCGCCGCATCTCCACGACCGAGGTGGTCGGGTCATAGGGAAGCGTCGCGGCGAAACGGCCGATCTCCTCCCAATCGACGCCTGCCGCCTTCCATTGCTCTCGTGGTGAGAGGTCTCCATCTTGGGAAAGCTGTTCCGGCGCGATCGGGGTCAGCATCGCGATCGGCCGCCCCTCGCGCGTGATCTCCACCGTCGCGCCCGCCTCGACGCGGTCCAGCGCTCCGCTCAGGTCGAAGCCGTGTTCGTCCAGTCTGATCGCGTCCATCGCCTGTGCTCCTCTGGCGAGAGTGCGTAGCACGGACCGGCGTCAGATCGAACGGGGGCTTGCGGAAAGCATGAAAGATCGGACGATCGGCTCGGGTTGGCGGCGCGAAGTCAATACCGCGCGAATGGCGGGGGCGGGTTGATCCGCGAGCGCGGAGTGGGGCAATGGGCGAGGTTGTGGGAAGGGGTGGCGCGGATGGCCGGTCACGGGAGAGCGGAAGGTCGATCATGCCCCCGGCATGATCTAAACGATGCGGGGCATCGTTTACCTTCCACTCCCGTGACGTCGAACGGGTTCGGCAATGCCGACCCGCCGGCCGGCCGGTCGGGCGCGTGCGCTACGCGCACCGGCGGGCAGGGTGCCCGCCTCGCTTAGACTCTCATCGGCATTATGACGTAGAGCGCCGAAGCCTTGTCGTTCTCGCGGATCAGTGTCGGTGCCGCAGCGTCGGCGAGGTGGACTTCCACCGTGTCGCCCTCGATCTGCCCCAAGATGTCGAGCAGGTAGCGGCTGTTGAAGCCTATCTCGAACGCGGGCGAACTGTAATCACCCGGCACTTCCTCGGTCGCGGTACCGTTTTCGGGGCTGGTCACCGACAGCGTGATCTTGTCGCGGTCGAGCGCCATCTTGACCGCGCGGGTCTTCTCGTTGGCGATGATCGACACGCGGTCGACCCCTTCCGCGAAGCCCTTGGGGTCGAGCTTGAGGATGCGGTCGTTGCCGGTCGGGATGACGCGGCTGTAATCGGGAAAGGTGCCGTCGATCAGCTTGGAGGTCAGCACCGCCTGGCCAAGGTCGAAGCGGATCTTGGTCGAGGACAGCGACACGCCCACCTGCGCATCGACCTCGTCGAGCAGCTTCCTCAGCTCGCCGACACACTTCCGCGGCACGATCACGTCGGGCATCGCCTCCGCGCCCTCGGGACGGGGCAGGGTGACGCGCGCGAGCCGGTGGCCGTCGGTCGCCGCCGCCTTCAGCACCGCCTCGTCCTTCGCGACATGCAGGAAGATTCCGTTGAGGTAATAGCGCGTCTCTTCCGTGCTGATCGCGAAGCGGGTCTTGTCGATGATCTGCTTGAGCATCTCCGCCGACAACTCGAACTTGGTCGGCAGCTCGCCCTCGGCGATCACGGGGAAGTCGTCGCGCGGCAGCGTCGGCAGCGAGCTGTTATAGCGGCTGGCGCGGATCGCCATCCGGCCCTCGCTGGCGTGAAATTGCACCTCCGCGCCCTCGGGCAGCTTGCGCGCGATGTCGAACAGCATATGCGCGGAAACGGTGGTCGCGCCCGGCTGGTCGACGGTGGCGGGAATGCGCTCGTTGATCTGCAGGTCGAGATCGGTCGCCATCAACCTGAGCGAGCCGTCGGCGGTCGCCTCGAGCAGCACGTTGGACAGGATCGGGATGGTGTTGCGGCGCTCCACCACCGACTGCACATGGCTCAGCCCCTTGAGGAGCGTCGCGCGTTCGATGGTCGCCTTCATATCGTTCCCCAGCCCCACGCGCGGGGGCGACTCGTTTGGTTCCTAGCCGGGGTGGGGCGCGCGGCACAAGCGCGCTCCCGAGTCCGGCATGGGCGTCAGGTCGCGCGCCCGCCCTTGCGTTCTGGTTAACGCCGCCCGAAGGATGCGGCGATGGCACGACGCGGACGCGACTTCATCGCCCGGCATGGCGAGACGGTGTTCAACGCCGCCGCGCGGCTGCAAGGCGATCACGCGCACACGCCGCTGACCCGCGCGGGCTTCGGGCAGGCGGATGAGATGGGCGCGGCGCTGGCGCGATACCTGGGGCCGATGCCTGCGCTGACATTGTGGGCATCGCCGACCGGGCGGGCGTTGCAGACGCTGGCGGTGGTGGCGGAGCATGCCGGGCTGGACTGGCATGCGACGCGGACCGACGCGCGGCTGGTCGAGATCGGGATGGGGGCCTGGGGCGGGCGCTATTACCGCGAGGTGATCGACGAAGTAGGCGACGTGGTGCTCCCCGGCGGGCTGCTCCGCCCCGCGCCCGACGGCGAGGATTATCCTGCGATCGCCGCGCGTGTGAGCGCATGGCTCACGGACACCGACGACGACGAAGGCGACCGGCTGGTGTTGATGCACGGCATCTCCAGCCGGGTGCTTCGCGGTATGATGACCGGGGCGGCGGCGGGCGAGGTCGGCGCATCAGTCGCGCCGGGGCTGCCGCAAGGATCGCTGGTGATGATCGAGGGCGGGCGCGAGACGCTGATCCACCTCGGCGGCGGGCATGCGCGCGTATGATCCTCGCGCTGGCGCTGGCGCTTGCGGTGGCGGCACGCGAGTCGCTGGGCGTGTGGAGCGGATGGGGCGCATTCCGCGACGCCGCGCCGCGCCGGTGCTTCGCGGTGGCGGTCCCCGCGCGCACCGGCGGGCGGGGCGGCGGCCGCCCGTTCGCCAGCATCGCCAGCTGGCCCGCGCGGGCGCGCCGCGAGGTGGTGTTCGTCCGTCTTAGCGCGCCGCGCGACGAGCGCGCGCCGGTGACGCTGTCGGTGGGCGAGCGCCACTTCCGCCTAGCCGGGCGCGGCGACGGCGTGTGGAGTCCCGACCCCGCCACCGACCGCGCGCTGGTCGCGGCGCTGCGCGGCGAACGCAGCATGAGCGTGGAAGCGGTGAACCCCGCCGGCCGCCCCTTCGCGGACACGTACCTGCTCGCGGGCGCGGCGACCGCGATCGACGCGGCGACGCTGGGGTGTCTGGTCCGGGACGGGCGCGAGACGCCCAGATAAAATGGATCACCGGCCTAGGTTCCGGCGGCTGCTGTTCGCCGCTCGCAATCTCGCGAGGACTGGCTAGCACTACTTTGGCACGTCGAAGGAACCGGCTGGAATCTTCGTTGATTCGGGTGTCAGTATGGGCTGACGGGCTGACCGACGATGGTGGTGGACGCGGGCTGGCGGAGCGATCTGGAGCGATGG